>Ga0310786_10002760_pt1 | contig 26364 bp, 20 predicted proteins | sample AusTroGonzalo_MG_FD_203881 | JGI IMG/M metagenome (GOLD analysis project Ga0310786, IMG submission 203881) | Bovine rumen microbial communities from tropical cattle in Woodstock, Queensland, Australia - Gonzalo_03 (v2) (version 2) | ecosystem: Host-associated > Mammals > Digestive system >...
TACCTCAATGAGATATCCGCCAGGCTCCAACGTAAGTTTAAGAATGGAGTCTGTATTTACTTCGCCAGAATATTCTTTGTCTATAAATATCTGACAAGCTTTGTCTGATACAAATTTTACTATAGCCATATAAGAAAAAATCTTGTATTAATACACCTTTATGAATGCAATGTATGGCGAGTACATTTTTACTATAGCAGGCAAATCTTTATTTGACATGTCATTACCTTTTGGTAAGGATATCTTTATTGGTGCTGAATCTATAAGGCTGAGAAGATATGAACTTTTTATAGCGTAACCAATATTATCTGCGGAGGTAATACCCGCATTAGTGATACCAACAAGATGTCCCTTTTTGTCAAACAATGCGCCACCACTATTTCCTGGTTGGATAGGAGCAGATATTTGATATGTAACGATATCGCCTTCATATCCAGTCTTGGAGCTAATTAATCCATCGGTTATCTTCACCTCATTGCCGAGTACCTGAGACAAGGGATAGCCCATTGTGAAGATAGAAGTACCCACGTCAATTGTGTTAGGAAGTATTTTGTAAGGCACAGTTTTGAATGGCTTGAATTTCTTATCTGTTATATTGATTAATGCAATATCATTGTTCTTATCAGTAGCAAGAACTTTTGCTTCAAATTCTTCAAGAGTGCCATTTATACTTAACCCAACCATTATTTTGTTGGCTTTTTCAATGACATGATAATTTGTTGCAATAATATTACCTGATATTACAAATCCACTGCCTGTTCCTTTTAATGAAGAATCTGTTGTAGAAGCAATTACTGTTGATCCATTAATGTCCTTTTTGGGGAATGTCTTTATAAAACGATATTCATATTTACCATCAATTGTTCCATTTCCGGTATCAAAAGACAGAATTCCATCTTTATATGTACCAAGACTCTTCTGGATTCTCCATTTACATTCTCTGTCTTTTGCTAGATTATATGTTATGTCATAAACATCCTTTTCTATCTCGTTCAATTCCAACCTAACGGCACCTCTAAAAAAGGTTTCCACGGCCGTTTCTGTACCGGTTGAATAAAATGAAGCATCAATAACAAGGCCATAATATCTTCCATCTACATCAATAATTGCTATAGTGCTTTGATCATCGGAAGGAGTATAGTTCTTATAGATTCCTTCAATTGAAGAGTAATCCTTTTCTTTATAATACTCCTGGAACTCGGTATCAGTCCAAAATGTAAACTCTGGATAATATAAAGGAGATACTAAACTGGGATCGTAATTATAGTGCAAGTCCTTAATTTTCTCCATAATATTCTTTCTGGAGGTTCTGTAAGCACTCCTATTCTTCACACTAAATCCATATACTTCTGTACCCAAAAAGTCTTCAAAAGAAACAATTGTATAACTATCTTCTCTGTTTACTCCAACTATCAAAAGACGAGCTTTTTCTTTGGGGGGCATTTGGTTAACCTGCCCTAAGTCAATTCTGTTGAATCCTACAGATATCAAGCAACTAGCAACATCTTCTATTCCTTCTGCATCAAGACTGCTGCTACTATAAATACAAAAGTAATTATAACTGTTTAGAGTTTGAGCATTTGTAGTAACAATAATACTCAATTGAAATAGTGATAAGAATAGTAAAATTAACCGAAATAATAGCGTATGTGTAAATGAGAACGCAACATTATGACTTGTACAAACTTCTTGTTTCATCATCTTTACCCTTTCTATTCATTGTTTACTAACTCTATTATTGTATTCTTTTGATGACACCAACAAATCTTTAACATCCACTTCGAGATGATTGGCTATGTCGTATAGTTGTTCAACGGACGGTTGTACTTTGTTAGTCATCCATCGTGATACGGTTCCAAGATTGCGGCCCATTTGCTCTGAGAGCCAAGTGCCTGTCTTGTTCTTTTCTGCCAAAACAGACTTGATGCGATTGTAATGCGTATACTCTTTCATTTTAGTAGAAATCTATCATTTTTAGGCGTTTCGTGTGCAAATATAATGAAATTTTGGCAAGAAAACAAATTATAACAAAGAAAACTGCAAAAAGAACATAAAAAAGGACGAGAAATCTAATCTCGTCCTCCTCAATTGCTATTTACAAACCAAGTCCTCTTTTCTTTGTCCCATTCCAATTCGTCAACTCGTCAGCATTGCCATTACTACCACCAACTGACTGGCCACCTGTTGATAGTCGCATTTCTGATGCGAGTTGGCCAATTCGAGTAACTGCCATATCCCATAGGTACCGGCTAATGCTGCCAACTGTGGAATCTGCCATGTCAGCGATGCAGCTTGCAGCCTTCTTACGATTGGACTCGATATGAGGATCAAGATCGTAAAGATGACATTGGGCGATGATACCCTGGCCAATGGATTGTTCATCATCATGGCTAAAGATGGATGCCGTGCTATGGGCCCAATCAGCCAGAGCCTGGGCAGCTTTCTTGACAATGGTTTGGAAATGGTTCCAATGCTCGTATGCCTCTGATGCTCCAGACACACGAATGAATTGTTCCATGTCTGAAAGACTTTTTTCTGCCTCATTGGCTCTCCTTTCTTCACGGTCACCTCTCCTGGTCTGTTCCTGTGCTTTCCGCTCAGCTGCATCGGCTCTACTCTTCTCACGGGCCACTGCTTTTTCATCGAGTTCAGAGATGAACCAATTCTGAATCCCAAACGGATCACAATACATATCACGGAAGATCTTGATAGTCAAGAACTTCCGTTTTTCTTTTACTCAATAAACGGTTTGAATGATTTGACGATGGCAGCGTCGTAATTGTAAAGGTCGGGCCAGAAATCCACAGTTCCCGTTTCCAGGCTCGGATAGGCCGTAAAATAAATGATATAGACAGGCACCTGTGGTGACACTTTCAGATAGCTCGTAAGCCGGAGCGGACGCGGGGCATCCTGGTGTTCTTCCAAATACTCACGCCCACGATCAGTCTCAGGTGGGATATCCATCGAGAGACGCAGTTTCTCCTTATCCCAATCCTCAGCTTCCGGCTGCAGGAAACAGGCCAGTTCGAAAGGCTTCTCCACACGCACACAACCATGGGAAAGTGTCCGCCGATCCCGTTGGAACGCACCACGATTATTGGTGTCGTGAAGATAGACGGAGAAGTTATTGAGGAAGCGGAAGACGATACGTCCTAATGAGTTGCCGGCCCCACCCCGCTGACCGACACGCAGTCGACCAGATTTCAGCTGATCAGGTGACACCTCGGCTGGCGAAAGCGTATCACCGATACTACGATCCACAATGAAATAGTTGTTACGCGCAAAGTAGGCCGAATCGCCACCGTGACGGGCCACATCGCTCAGCACAATCTTCTGCGGGATGATCCATTCGGGATTCACCTGTATGTGGGTGATAGCGCTGTTGAGCAACGGTGTCTTAGTGGCAACAGCCCCACAACAGATACGCATATTGAGGACGGAATCAGGACAGACGGCCCACAATTGCTGCGAGGGAATATTCACCAACACCATCCGCTCCGTCTCGTCGGGATGCTTCATCTGCCAGCGACAACGCTCCATATTGACGGCCAATGTCTGGCGTTTCTGTTTGTCAGTGGTTTTCAGCAGTTCTGTCTGAAGGGCTCTATACACATGGCCGGTAGGTTCAGATGCCCGCAGGAACGCCATCCTGTCCGAAGACGAGAGAGCCGTTTCCGCCTCGCTATAATCCGGCACTTTCACCTCGTAGTCGAAAAGATGCACATAGCCGCTGCTGTCGGGTTCAAGCTGCAGACGGTTGAACACTTTCCCCGGCTGTATGAAGCCATACCGCTGACCGGTAGCATAATCGACGTATGCCTTTGAGAGATTATCATCAAGGCGTTTCAGCACCTCATTGATACTCTGACCGACGGAATCGAAAGCGAGCGTATAGACAATGTCGAGATCCTCTGCAATCTGGGGAACGAAGAATGCAGCTGTGTCGAGGCCGTTGCGGGGCAGTTCTCGCCGCAGGTATGCCAACAAGGAGTCTGCCTGCTCAGAGACGCCCATGCGATTGAACCAGTGCCCCGTCAGGGCTGTATCCAGTGAGTCCACATAGGTACCGAAGGCAGAGAGTACGGCCTCTGAGGGTTCGCGCCTTCCTTCTGTACATGATACTAACAGCCAGAAAAGCAACAAAGGGAACAGGCAATGTCTTTTCATACTCTATCTTGTATCGACTTAAACAAAAAACCCACCAGAGTGTTATCCGATGGGTTCTTGCGGTGCGTACGAGATTCGAACTCGTGACCTCCTGCGTGACAGGCAGGCATTCTAACCTACTGAACTAACGCACCAATAAATGGTTGCTGCGAATCGGAGAAGCGGTGCGTACGAGATTCGAACTCGTGACCTCCTGCGTGACAGGCAGGCATTCTAACCTACTGAACTAACGCACCAATCAGGTCTCTTTTTCTTTTGCGGGTGCAAAGGTAGTGATAAAATCCGAAATGGCAAAACATTTTCGCCATTTTTTTTCAGAAAAACGGAAAAAGGCTAAAAAATAGTCTGCATCACGATGGCATCGTGGTAGGAAACGCCATCGAAGAGCCAGTCCCTCAGCGCCGCCGACTCCTGATAGCCAAGCTGTCGGAAGAGACTAAGACAGGGCTCGTTGCGCACATCGATGACGGCATACAGCTGATGCAGATGGAGCACGTTGAGGGCATAGCGCGCAATTTCCTCCATCGTGCGGAAGGCATAGCCCTGTCCGCGGTAAGGCTCCTCGATGACCAGCCCCAGCTCCGCCCGACGGTTACCAGGGTCGAACTTGACGATATCGACGATGCCTACTATGTCGCCCTTCGCATTCTCAATAAGCATACGCACCTGCCGGTCGGTATAGATGTCGCCCGTCACATTCGCCAGATAGTCGTGCAGGGCATAACGGCTATAAGGAACGTTCGACAGTCCGACATTCCACAACTTGACATCATTCTCGATACGATAAAGCAGGTCGAGGTCTTCCGGCTCAATGGCACGGAGCTTGATCTCTGGACGTTCTTTGCTCATAGGTGTAGTTTTTTACGGATAATATCAGTCAGCGCAATAGTAGCACGGAAATAGATGGCCATCTTCACGGGCAGCGTGTAGAAGATACTTAGATGGCTGTAGTGCTTACGGAAGAAGATGAGCATGGCCTGATAGAACACATGCACATAGCGGAAGGTGGACTTCTGCGTGGACTCACCCTTGAAGTGGATGATGTCCTGCGGCAGATACCAGTTCTCCCAGCCGCCCTTCAGCAGACGGTACGACAGGTCGATGTCCTCGCCGTACATAAAGAAGTCCTCGTCGAGCAGTCCGATTTGGTCGAGAGCCTTGCGGCGCAGGAAACAAAAGGCACCGCTAATCACCTCGATGCGCCCCGGCTCATCCCACGACAGATGACTCATATAGTAACGTTTGGTAAACCCCATCATCTTCAGGAACGATACCCACGGCGTCGGAATGGCCCGTCGCGATTCAGGTGCCAGCGTGCCGTCGGCATTATGCATCCTGACGCCTGCCCCACCAGCTTCGGGATGGGCATCCATAAATCTGACGACCTCCCGCAAGGTAGGCTCCGCCACAATAGTGTCAGGATTGAGTAACAGCACATATTCACCCTTTGCCTGACGGATGGCGATATTGTTGGCACGGGCGAAGCCGTAGTTCTCATCATTGGCAATCAAGTGTACCCAGGGATAGCGCCGCCCGATGGTTTCTACCGTGTCGTCGGCAGAATCGTTATCAACGACGAACACCTCGACGTCGAGACCCTCTGTCGCCTTCTGCACACTGTCGAGGCATTGCTCAACGAAGTGGCAGACATTATAACTGACGATGACAACTGAAAGTTTCATGAATCTTCCGTGGTTTCAGCGATACAACGGTTCAGCGACGGGAACACGAACGGCAGGCATAGTAGCAGTATGATGGCCAGATAGCCGAATGTGGGGTTCATATATAAATAATATAAATAGGTGTTCGCCACCATCGGCGCCTCTAATACCAACAGCCTCAACACCCCCCACTGCAGCAAGGCCGGTTCTTTCTTTGTGACCAGACTGGCATGTATCTTGGGAAACTTGAAAAGTCGCAGGCCGAGAAATGCCGCCACCAGTGTGGTCAGTTCCATACAGGTCATCGCCACGAATTCCGTCTGCTTGCTATCGGCCAGCGTGCCTGACTCCAGCACGCCACCCTCATAAAGCGCCACCAGCATCAAGGCTACAGCGACCAGCAGCACATAAATCACCATCAATTGTTTGCTAATCTGTTTCATATCACTATTCACTTTTCACTAAACAAAGTTCTATTTTGAATGGAACGCCCCAGCGTCACCTCATCCGTATATTCCAGTTCGTCGCCCACGGAGATGCCTCGGGCAATGATGCTCACCTTCACGTCGTATGGAGCCAGCTTACGATAGATGTAGAAATTGGTGGTGTCGCCCTCCATTGTCGAACTGAGGGCCAGAATCACCTCCTTCACACCACCTTCCGCCACACGGTTCACCAAAGAGTCGATCTCAATGTCACTGGGGCCGATGCCGTCCATCGGTGAAATGATGCCCCCCAACACATGGTAGAGCCCATTGAACTGCTGGGTATTCTCCACCGCCATCACGTCCTGGATATTCTCCACCACACAGACCGTCGAGGTATCACGACGGGGATCGGCACAGATGGGGCAAGTGTCAGTATCGCTGATACTATGACACGTGCGACAGTATTTCACCTCATATTTCATCCGCGTCACAGCCTCGGCAAAGTGCTCCACATCCTCAGTATCCTGCCTTAGCAGATGCAACACCAACCTGAGGGCTGTCTTCCTGCCGATGCCAGGCAGTTTGGCGAACTCCGTCACCGCACTCTCAAGCAATTTGGATGAATATTGTTGCTGTATCATCAATTCTCAATTTTCAATTATTAATTTTCAATCTCACTCAGTTCCAGCCAACGGAGCGATTTCTCGTCGAGCTCGTCCTTCAGCAGAGGCAGCCGTTTGCTCTTCTCCGTCAGCTCGTCGATGGAGAGCGTGCCGCTACAGAGGGCTTCCTCCAACTGCCTTTGCTCCTCCTCAAGGGCCGCAATCTCCTTCTCCAAGCGCTCGAACTCGGTCTTCTCCTTATAGGTCATCTTTTTCCTTGGCTCCTTAGCTTCTTTAGGCTCCTTCGATTCCCTCGATTCCTTCGGTTCTTTAAGACTGTCCTTAACCTCCTTCGGCTGCAGCTGCTGCCAATCCCGATATTGCGTATAGTTGCCAGGGAAATCCTTAATCACACCGTTGCCCTTGAACACCAGCAGATGGTCCACTACTTTATCCATAAAGTATCGGTCGTGGCTGACCACAATCACGCAACCAGGGAAGTCCTGAAGATATTCCTCTAATATCTGAAGGGTTACGATATCAAGGTCGTTCGTCGGTTCGTCGAGCACCAGGAAGTTGGGGTTTTTCATCAGCACCGTACAGAGGTAGAGTTTCCGCCGTTCCCCGCCACTAAGTTTATAGACGTAGTTGTGCTGCTGCTCAGGGGTGAAAAGGAAATACTGTAGGAACTGTGTGGCCGTGAAATGCTTCCCGCCGCCCATGTCGATATACTCAGCAATATCTCTAACAACGTCTATAACCTTCTGGTTCTCATCAAATTGCAGACCTTCTTGCGAGAAATAGCCGAATCGGACGGTATCGCCGATGTCGAAGCGTCCTTCATCGGGCGGCACCTGACCTAACAGCATCTTCAGGAAGGTCGACTTACCTGTACCATTATTTCCCACGATACCCATCTTCTCGAAGCGGGAGAAGTTGTAGTAGAAGTCCTTCATGATGACCAGATCGTCAAAATGTTTTGAGACATACTGACACTCGAATATTTTCGAGCCGATATAGACGTTCGACGATTTCAGCCGCATCTGCCGCTCCTCGATGCGCTGCTTGGCCACCTTCTCTAATTCGTAGAAAGCCTCCTCACGATAGCGGGCCTTATGGCCACGGGCCTGCGGCATCCGCCTCATCCACTCCAACTCGGTGCGGTAGAGGTTGTTCGCACGGATTATCTCCGCCCGGCGGTTATCGATACGCTCCTGTCTTTTCTCTAAATAGTAGGAGTAATTACCGCGATAAGTATAGATGGTCTGGTCGTCCAATTCCAAGATGACAGAACACACACGATCCAAGAAGAAACGGTCGTGTGTAACCATCAGCAACGACCTGCGCCCACGACTCAGATAGCCCTCCAACCACTCAATCATATCGAGGTCAAGGTGGTTCGTCGGCTCATCGAGAATCAGCAGGTCAGGCTCCGTCAACAGTACGTTGGCCAGTGCCACGCGCTTCTGCTGTCCGCCGGAGAGCTGTCCCATCGGTTGCTGCAGGTCGCGGATCTTCAGCTGTGTCAACACCTGCTTGGCCTTCAGCACCTTCTCGTCCTCGCCCTGATGATTGAAACAGGCATCGAGCACCGTCTCATCAGGATCGAAGACGGGCGACTGCTCCAACATTCCCACCTTCAGGTCACGGCGGAAGATGATGCTACCGCTATCATAGCCCTCCTTGCCCGAGAGCACGGAGAGCAGCGTCGATTTGCCCATACCGTTCTTAGCGATCAGCCCCACCTTCTGTCCTTCGGCAATCGAGAAGCTGATATTCTCAAACAGCACCAATGCCCCGAACGACTTCGTCAGGTTCTGCACATCAAGGTATGGGGTATCCTTAGCCATTTGCAATTTCCTTGTTTATCTGTTCGATATAGTCGAGCACTTCGTCACGGCCCTGTTTCTTCTCGGCTGACGTAACGAAGATGGGGGGCAACTCCTCCCACGTCTCCAAGAGCGCCTGCTTGTAGGCCTCCACATTAGCCCGCACCTTTGCGGCAGTCAGTTTGTCGGCCTTCGTGAACACGATGGAGAAGGGTACGCTCGACTGCCCGAGCCACTCGATGAACTCCTGGTCAATTTTCTGCGGCTCTAACCTGACGTCCACCAGCACAAACACGTTCACCAGCTGCTCCCGTTGCAGGATATAGCCTTGTATCATCTGTTCGAGCTTGGCAATCTCCTTTTTCGAGCGCTTGGCAAAACCATAGCCCGGCAGGTCAACCAGATACCACTCATTATTAATAATAAAGTGGTTGATGAGCAGTGTCTTGCCAGGCGTGGCCGACGTCTTGGCCAACTTCTTATTGTTCGTCAGCATATTGATAAGACTCGACTTGCCCACATTCGAACGCCCGATAAACGCATATTCGGGTTTAGAATCCTTAGGACACATCGACACCATCGGCGCACTCAGCGTGAATTCAGCTTTCTTTATTTCCATGACTTTTCATTATTTCGGTTGCAAAATTACAAAAAAAAACGAAAAAGTTTGGAAGTTACGGAAATAATGTGTACTTTTGCACACGTTTTTCAACGACAGGCTTCCGTTCGGGAAGCATTTCTACCTCAATTTTAAAGTGAACTACAGTATTTCCGATACTGTCAAACGCATAAACGTGTATGTATACAAAAGAAGAATTAGAATCAATGGCTATACCCGATCTGATGGGTATTGCAAATGAACTGGGTGTGAAGGTCAAGCAGGACGACTCTCAGGAAACCGTCGTCTATGCCATCCTCGACAAGGCCGCTGAGACCAGCGCTGCCGACAGTGTTGCGCCGAAACGCAAGCGCACACGCATCCAGAAAAAAGATACCAGCCGTGTCTATACCGTCAACGGAAAGGAAGGTGAGAATTTCGACGTGAAGAACAGCCGCAAGCCCCAGGAGGCCCCGTCGCTGTTCAGCGATCTACCACCTGCCCCTGAAGCTGACGAGGCACCTGCTGAAAAGAAGAAAGCCACCAAGGCGAAGGCTGCTGAGGAAAAGGCTGACGAGGAGAAGCCCAAGAAGCGCACACGCAAGACCAAGGCCCAGCTGGCTGCCGAAGCCGAGGCTGCTGCACAGGCAGAAGCCGAAGCTGCCGCCCAGACCGAGGCCGTTCCAGAGGCTGACGCTGCCATCGACGTGCCCGAGGCAATGGATACCGACTTCGTGCCCGAAGAGAGCTACCTCTCCGGCGATGCTCCACAGGAGAGCGACGAGGAGAAGCAGCAGCTTATCGAGCAACTGAAGCAGAAGATGGAGCGCACCCACGAACACACCTCAGAGACAGCATCGGCTGTCGATGAGAACGGTGTCTGGCTGGGCGATCCCGGCGACGGCACCGACTTCATCCCCGTGCTCGACATCCCCATCGAGGACCAGGGGGCTATCCCCACCCTCGATATGTTCGACCGTCCCGTCGGACAGCAGCAGTTCCAGGATGAGTTCAACTACAACGCTGCCAAGGTCAATACGCAGAAGTTCGACTTCAGCGATGTCATCACAGGCAACGGTGTGCTCGAGGTACTCGCCGACGGTTACGGATTCATCCGCTCCAGCGACTACAACTACCTCTCCTCACCCGACGACATCTACGTGTCGCCCGCACAGATTAAGAACTATGGTCTGAAGACCGGCGACGTCATCGACTGCACCGTGCGCCCGCCGATGGAGAGCGAGAAATATTTTGCCCTGTCGAATGTCAAGGCCATCAACGGCCGCAACCCCTCCGAAGTGCGCGACCGCGTGGCCTTCGAACACCTCACGCCGCTCTTCCCCGAAGAGAAGTTCACCCTCTGCGGCGACAAGGCAACCACCAACCCCTCTGTGCGCATTGTTGACCTCTTCTCGCCCATCGGCAAGGGTCAGCGCGCACTCATCGTCGCCCAGCCTAAGACCGGTAAGACCGTCCTGATGAAGGACATTGCCAACGCCATCGCTGCCAACCATCCAGAGGCCTACATAATGATGCTGCTCATCGACGAGCGCCCTGAGGAAGTCACCGATATGGCCCGTACTGTCGATGCCGAGGTCATCGCCTCCACCTTCGACGAGCCTGCCGACCGTCACGTGAAGATTGCCGGCATCGTGCTCGAGAAAGCCAAGCGTATGGTAGAGTGTGGACACGATGTGGTCATCTTCCTCGACTCCATCACCCGTCTGGCACGCGCCTACAACACCACGGCCCCTGCCTCCGGTAAGGTGCTCACCGGTGGTGTCGATGCCAACGCCCTGCAGAAGCCTAAGCGCTTCTTCGGTGCCGCCCGTAACATCGAAGGTGGCGGCTCGCTCACCATCATCGCCACCGCACTCGTCGATACCGGTTCCAAGATGGACGAGGTGATCTTCGAGGAATTCAAGGGCACTGGTAACTCAGAGATCCAGCTCAACCGCTCGCTGTCGAACAAGCGCATCTTCCCGGCCATCGACCTCGTACAATCGAGCACCCGCCGCGACGACCTGCTGCACGACGAGACCACGCTCAACCGTATGTGGATCATGCGCAAGTACATCGCCGAGATGACCCCCATCGAGGCCATGAACACCATCCGCGACCGCCTCGTCACAACCCGCGACAACGAGGAGTTCCTCCTCTCCATGAACGGATAATAACAACGCCATCACTATGGCCCAATAAGCAAGATTTGTGAGGCAATTGAGCAGATGAGTACGGATGAAAGCAAGATTCAGACGTACTGGCAGTACGCTATCGAGTGCACTCCGGTTTGCTTACTGGAATACTATTGTGCGAAACCGAGAGCACTGTGGTGCAAAGCATCTGCACTGACGAAAGGAACTATCCCTACCAGTTGAAATGCCGTTCGTAGGCATCAAATCCCAAGTGCTGCAGGCCGAGTTCCTGCAATACATACTGTATCGTGGCAATATCCTCGGGCGAGCAAAGCCTCTCCCCTCTCCTACGCTCAAAGTATCCCGTGCGTCCGAAGTGTCCCTGCAGGCGACTCATAAACACCTTGTACTGACGCGGCAGCATCTCCTCTTTCATCGCCGCAAAGCCACGGGCAAACACCTGGGGCTCGTCAGAGCGATAGAACTCGCACTGCTCCGACGGCTGGGTCAGCCGAGGATTGACAACCTTGACGATCTTGTCAGTCTTTCCGAGCATCTGCCTCGCCTTCTGGCGCAGGCAATGCTCACCCACAGGGCAGTCCGCCACGATGCAGAAAGGATAACCGTCAGGTACTAAGTCTACAGTCATTTTGTTCATGTCTCTTTATTCTTTTTGTTATTGATCTGCCCTATCAAGTTCGAAGCATACTCTTTAAGTGAGCCTTCCTGATGCCTCTCCCACGTCTGATGCGCATCGGTCACGACCTTGTCCAGTTGCTTAGCCCCGAAATAATAGTCCAGCCACTTCAGGATAGCCTCACGGGGCCAGTTCTCTATGCCTACGCGGCGAGCCATGTGCCCGGCCAGTTTCCCGTCGATGTAGATGTTTAGCACACGGTCGGCCCTATCTGCGTCGACCTTATATTTCCGCATATAAAGATAGAGGAACTCGCCGAAGTAGCGCTGGTTCAAATACTCGTTACAACGGATAGAGAGCAGCCCATCATAGATGCGTTGCAACGCATAGTCATCAGGCGTGACATGGAACTTCGGCACATTACCGGCCAGCAGCACGTGCATGTCGATACCATTACGATGCTGCCGCTGATTCTCCGATATCCTGTCACGGTCATTGTCGTTGGCCAATGCATTGGCCTTACAGAAGAAGATCTCATAGGGAATGGCAGGCTCCTCAATCTCCTGGTTTCCTGAAGGCACGAAGCGGTCGCCCACCAATGGCGACATAAAGGCCTCCATCCTGCGCGTTAGCCTTTAAAGCAAAGTTCGGCATTTCCCGATACTCGCTTTCCGAATACAAAGGTACAACTTTTCCTACACATCACCAAATATTTTAAATAAAATCTTTATAGGTATAAAAAGAGTAAACTGATGGCATCCGTTTCGATCACAACGTCGAGGCCGTTTTCGCAGTTGGAGTTGGACACCATTATGAATGTGTTCCGCGACTATATGAGTTAGGGTGGTATGCTCCTTTGGTGCTCCTCTAATGTGCTTATAGTGTCAACTTTTCTAAGAAGTAAGCTTACTTACAAAGTCTTTATGCGGAGCTTGTAGGTGGCGTCGGAGAATTCGATGTGCATGGCGCGGCCGGAGGGAAGTTGGCGGGCGAGGCTGAGGGCAACGTGGCCCATCGTGCGGCGGAGGTTGATCTCAATGCAAGGATTTAAAAGAAATTGAGAATTGATAATTGATAATTGACAATTATTGACGAGCATCATGTCGACACCGAATGGACCGGCATAGCGGCCAAGATAGAGGGAGCCAAGGCAACGGCAAATCTCCGCTTGAACAGTATCGAGCAAACTGATTGGTATATAGCGGCTTAACACTTCTCGCTTCTCTTCCTCTGAAGCGATGATGTTACCCGTGTAGGCTCCGTTCTGCGTATGGAAAAGCGAGAGGCCGAGATAGCGGACATTACCCTCGCCGTCGCTCTCGAACTCCATACCAAAATCCTTCACCTTAGGACAATAAACCTCGACGATGACGCTGCCCTGACGCTGGATGACATTCTGCATCCAACGCACCTGATAATCGTCTAAGGAGCCATCGATGAAACGGATGCCACGACCGCTGCTGCTCCAAGGGGCCTTGACAACGATTCGGCCGTGATCGCTGAGAAGGGCGCGAACTTCTTCCAAAGAACCGACCTCCCAGGAGCGGCCCGTCAAGGGAGAGCCCATGAGTTCCGTCAGCTCCTTCAACAGTCCTACGGCATAGCGGCGGTGAGAGAGCTCACGTATGTCGGCAATGGCCGACTCGGATGGAACAGAGGTGACTCCGTGGCGGAGAAGGAAGGCACGCAAGGCAAGATCCCAGCCCCAGGAATTGACAATTGAGAATTGAGAATTCTTGGACGAGCCAAGCGGCAAAGCCGAGCGGACAATTGACAATTGGGATTTATCGATGAAATGGGGGAAGGGGCGGTGCATGAGACGGGAGAAGGCCGTCTGTGCGAAAGCAACGTCATCCACCAATACGTAATCGGCATCGTCGGCCCAGATGGCTGGCAGATAGCCAAGGTCGTGGCGCAGCTGGCGACCGGCATGCGGCGACGTGAAATTGCTCAGGTTCGAGGCCAGCGCAATGTCGTGTTCGGGGTTAAAAATATGCAACGTTGCCATTATTCGGGGTGCAAAATTACATATTATTTTCAATTATTGCAAGAAAAATTTGGTAATATCATTTTTTTGTGCTAATTTTGCACAATAAAATCCAAACACAACAAAATCCTAACATAATATAATATAGTATGCCAGTAAAAATTCTTAGCGTTGACGACGAGAGTGATCTCGAGTTGTTGCTGACACAGTATTTCAGAAGAAAGATCAGAAAGGGAGAGTACGAATTCGACTTCGCCCATAATGGCCTTGAGGCCCTGACACTGCTGCTGAAGAACAAAGACTACGACATCATCCTCTCCGACATCAACATGCCCGAAATGGACGGTCTGACGCTGCTGACGAAGATCAACGAGATGCAGAACCCCGCCCTGAAGTGCATCATGGTATCGGCCTACGGCGACATGGGCAACATCCGCCAGGCGATGAACAACGGTGCCTTCGACTTCGCCACGAAGCCCATCGACCTCGACGACCTGAGCGTGACCATCGAGAAAGCCATCGAGCAGATCAATTATATCAAGATGATGGAGAAGGAGCACGTTCAGTTAGAGTCGCTGAAGGGCGACCTGGTCATTGCCCGTGAAATCCAGTTGGCGATCTTGCCTAGAGTATTCCCGCCATTCCCCGAGGATGCCGACAAGTTAGACATTGCCGCCTCGATGACGGCTGCCAAGGACGTGGGCGGCGACTTCTACGACTTCTTCCGCATCGATGAAGACCGTATCGGCTTCGTCATTGCCGACGTGAGCGGCAAGGGCGTGCCTGCCGCCATCTTCATGGCCGTCAGCCGTACGCTGATCCGCGCCACAGGTATCAGCGGCACGAGTCCCGGAGAGTGTATCACCTACTCTAACAAGCTGTTGGCCCAGGAGTCGGTTGACTGTATGTTCGTCACCGTGTTCTACGGTATCTACAACACCAAGACGGGCGAGATTGTCTATTGTAATGCGGGTCACAACCCACCCTACATCCTCAAGCAGAACGGTACGGTGGAGGCATTGCCGATGGCCAAGAACCCGATGGTGGGTGCCATTGCCGACATGACGTTCCAGGAGGAGACGCTGCAGTTGGAGAAGGGCGAGATACTCGTGATGTTCACCGACGGCGTCACCGAAGCGATGAACACCCAGAACGAGGAGTTCGGCGAGGATCGTCTCATGGACACTCTCGAAGAGGTGACCATGCACTCCAGTCAGGAGATCATTGATGCCGTGAAGGCCGATGTGAAGACCTTTACCGGCGAGGCTGAGCAGAGCGACGACATCACGCTCTTGGTATTAAAAAGGAATAAATAATTCAAATAGTTGCCACATTGAAGAAAATCATCACTGCGTGCGGAGGAATATTGCTGACGGGGGCGGCCCTGACGGGGTTCATCGGATGGTACTCAGCGAGCCAGAAGGCCACGAAGCTGCAGGCTCAGGTGGATGCTTTAGAGAAGCAGATGATGCGCGCAACCATCGACCGAAGCGTCAGTGCCCAGATGGAGGAACTGGCCAACGAGCAACGCGAGATCTCCGACGAGCAGCGTGAGGAAGCCCTCCAACAGACACGACTGGCCAACGAGATGCGTGAGCGCTCAGAAATAGAGCGCCAGAACGCCATCGCCGCCGAGCAAAGCGCCGTGGCCTCAGAGAAGAAAGCCCTTGAAGCATCTGCTCTGGCAGAGGCCCAGCGACAAATGGCCGAGCACCAGCGCATACAGGCCGAGTTGTCGAAACGTATCGCCGACACGCTGAGCTATGTGGCGTTGGCCCGTTCGTTAGGCTCCCTTTCGTCGATACAGGCAGAAGTGGGCAATTCAGAACTGGCCGACCTGTTGGCCTATTCATCCTACTATTTCATCGACCGTTACAATGGCGACGTCTATTATCCGGCTATCTTTCAGTCGCTAATGACGGCCAGCCAGAGTAAGCGCTCATGGTCGGAACACAAAAGTGCGCTGATGAAACTGGCCTTTATGTCGGAGAAAGACAACCGCATGGTGACCGTCAGCTCGTATGGCGAAATCATGATCCACCAAAAGATTGGCGAAGAATTGCAGAGCCAGATGTTGCTGAGCGACAAGACCTATGATTTCCGGGATGTGATTATTGAGAATGAAGCGATCTATGCCATCAGCCGCAGCGGACATCTGGTCATTCTGGATCACGGCAATACGAGTGTGCTCCCTGTTCCCAATCTTGATTTTCCGATGAATATCACCACTTTGGACGAGAACAGCCTGCTTTTAGTGGGTGATCACGGTATAGGGCTGTACGACAAACAGCGGAAGATGGTGGTCAACACCCGTGAGTTTGACTTCAAGGTCACAGCCGTATCACGCTATAATTACCTTCCCTTGTTGTTCGATGACAAAGGCCGCCAGCATCTGGTGAAAAACTTTCAGGAGCTGGAGACGACTGATGTGCCGTTCAAGGGTCGTGTGACAGCCTTTGCCAGTTCGAAGGGCACCAAGCAGCGAGCATACGGCATGAGCGACGGCAATATCTATCTCCAAAATGAGGTGACTGGCAAGATAACAAAGCTGGAAGGACACCTGTCGCGCATCTCGAAACTGAAAATAAACAATATGAGTCTGTATTCTGCCAGTTACGACGGTACTCTGAAACTGTGGAATACTGGCAGTGAGAAAATTGAGCCGATGACACTGGTAACCACCAATTCGTGGATCATGGACTTCAACTTCGACAGTTCGAAGCAATACGCCTGGATTGGTGATCGAAACGGTGACCTGTCAGAGGTGCTTCTGTCTGTACCTATGATGGTAGAGAAAATCAACAAAGAACTGACCCGTAACTTCACCCAGGAGGAGTGGAACTACTATATCGGTCAGAACGTGCCGTATGAGAAATTCAAGTGATCAGCTCCCGCATGGATACAAGAAGACGATATCATAAGACTAAATGGACTGTGAGAGTGCTGGCAGTACTCTTCACAATCCACCATTCATTGCTCACAGCCTCAGCGCAGGGTATTCCTTTTATCCGCAACTTCACGGCAGAGGAGTATCACGGAAACAATATCAACTTCGACATCGAGACCGATGAGCAGGGCAACATCTTCGTTGCCAACTTCGAAGGTCTGATGTATTACGACCACGCACAGTGGCGGATGATCCGCACACCGGGCATCACCCGAGTAACCGTCGCCTACAGAGCCTCATCGAACGTCATCTGGGTGGGCGGCTACAACTACATCGGCAAGGTGGTGAAGAAAGCCAACGGCGATCTGGCCCTCCAGCGCGTCGGCAAGCCCGATCTGTTCAGGGGCGAGGTGAAGGAGATTTTCGAAAGAGGCGGCGATCTGCAGTTCATCGTCAGCAACGGCGTGATCTATGGGGTCAAAGGTGACGAGGTCACCGAGAAGAAGTCCATCAACGAAAAACGGATGAAGATGGGCATGGTGGACGTCATAGATATCGATGCCTTTGAGAAAGGTGAGCAGAATCTGGTCAATAACGATACGGTGTTAGTGGATGAGCTGGATAATGGCGTGAATGCCGTCGTACGGAAAAACAACGGTCTGCTGATTTCCGATGACAACACCGGCAAGAGTTATACCATCACCGACGAGAATGGGCTCTGTACGAGTAACGTAGTCTATACTGCCTACGACGATCGCGGCCAGCTTTGGGGTGCCACGACGAAAGGTGTGTTCGCCATTCAGATGCCATCAGCCTACTCACAGTTCTCAAGCAATGAAGGACTGTTAGGCGAGATTACGGCTATCGTGAAAGTCGGCGGAAATATCTATGTAGGAACAGATGACGGTCTGTTCCGGCTCAACGGGCATCACTTTGACCGCGTAACAGGCATGAAACATGCCTGTTGGGATCTAAAGAACAGTGGACAGGGGATGCTGGCTGCCACTGCCGACGGTATTGTCAGACTAACAGCTGACGGCAGCGCGAGACAGCTGACAACGAGGACATCGATGGCAGTGTTGGAATCAGGATCGGAGATTTACAGCGGCGAACAGGACGGTGTGTATCTGATGGATGCCAATGGCCAGGGACGCAGGAAAGTATCCAATCTTGAGAATGTGAGGAAAATCCTGAAGGACAACGAGGGCACCATCTGGATACAGAGCCTCTACGGTATGGTGTGGTTCAAGAAGCCCGGCAAAGAAAACTTCAGTCTATACAAGACAAACAGTAAGACAGAAACCGTTTCAACGATTGTCATAACAGACGGGAAAGTGAGGGTGATCAGTGCTGAGGACACCAAGCCATTCCCCTACCCTCTCTACTCCTTTGTCGATGCTAAGGGCATCACCTGGCTGACGAACAATGAAGGCAAGGAACTCTACCGTTGGAAAGACGGCAAGCGGCTCGACGATATGCAACGGCTGCTGTTCCCCCTGCACGAGACAACGGTGCGCGCGCTATTCATCCAAGACGACCAGATATGGCTGGGCAGCGACAAAGGACTGACAATTATCAATACCCGCGTAAAGAACCCGATGGCCGACATCGTGCCTAAACTTCTGATCCGTAGCGTCAGACTGGGCAGTGACAGCATCCTGTGGGGAGGCTTCGGTAACATGCCGGAGCGGCTGACAGGTCTGCAACACACTGATAACGACCTGCACTTCACTTACTCGCTGAACTATACACCCATCACGGGAAAGACCCTCTACCGCTACCGGCTGAACAACGGTAGCTGGAGCGGATGGACAACACAGACGCAAGCATCGTTCGTGAACCTGCGGTACGGCAGCTACACTTTCAGCGTAGAAGCCCGTGATGCTTTTGGCCGGTCGACCGGCGTGACGAGCATCGCCTTCGAAATCAATCCGCCATTCTATTACCGCTGGTATATGTACTTGGTCTATCTGCTCTTGCTGACAGGAGTCGTCTATCTTATCCTAAGGATGCGTCTGCGCAAGTTAGAAAGAGACAAGATGCGACTGGAAAAAGTTGTGCAGGAGCGCACGGCTGAGGTGGTGAAGCAGAAAGACGAGATTGAAGAGAAGTCAAAGAGTCTGGAGACGGCCCTCCATGAACTCGGTGAAGCCCAGAACGAGCTGATCCGCCAGGAGAAGATGGCTACCGTGGGTAAGCTGACACAGGGCCTGATCGACCGCATCCTGAACCCGCTGAACTATATCAACAACTTCGCCAAGCTGTCGGAGGGTCTCGTGAAAGACATCGAGGCCAACATCGAAGACGACAAGGACAAGATGGATCCTGACAACTACGATGACACCATCGACGTGTTAGGAATGCTCCAAGGCAACCTGCAGAAAGTCGGTGAGCACGGCCAGAACACCACCCGCACCTTGAAGGCGATGGAGGAGATGCTGAAAGACCGTAGCGGCGGTATCGTCAGCATGGATCTGGCAAAGCTGCTTAAGCAGGACGAGGAAATGGTTCGCACCTATTTCGCCAAGGAGATTGACGAGCAAAAGATCAAGGTGACCTTCGATGTGCCGGAGGGCGAACTGCCCATCAACGGCAATGCCGAACAGCTGAGCAAGACGCTGATGAGTATGCTGGGTAACTCCGTCTATGCCGTTGTCAAGAAGGCACAGCGCGAAAAGTTCCAGCCGGAGGTGAAGCTGACCGCCAAGACTGTCGACGATCATATCCAATTGACCGTTTATGATAACGGTATCGGTATTGAGGACACCATCATTAACAAGATATTCGACCCATTCTTCACCACCAAGACCACTGGAGAAGCCGCCGGCGTGGGCCTCTACCTCAGCCGCGAGATTGTTCAGAACCACGGTGGCGACATCAGCGCAAAGTCGGTGAAAAACGAATATAGTGAGTTTACCATTACGTTACCCGCTATAAGAAGTGAAAAGTGAATAGTGAATAGTGAAAAGTGATGAGTGACAAGTGATATGGAGAATCAAGTAGAACAGCTCAAGGAGCAACTGCAAAAGCAAGAGAAACTGGCATCATTAGGACTGCTAAGTGCCGGTATCGCCCACGAGATTCAGAATCCGCTGAACTTCGTCATCAATTTCAGTAAGATGTCGGACAAGTTGTTGAAGGACCTGACGGAAATTGTTGAGGACAACGAGGAGAACATCTCCGAGGATGACCGTGATGACATTGAGGACATCGTGGCCGACCTGAAGGAGAACATGGCCAAGATCGTGGAGCATGGCGAACGCGCCATCAGCATCATCCGAGGCATCCTGCTTGTCTCTCGCGGCAAGGAAAACGAGTTCATCCCCACAGACATCTGCCGTCTCGTGAAGGAATACGTCTGGCTCTCCTATCACGCCATGCGGGCCAACCACAAGAACTTCAACATCGCCATCCACGAGCAATACGAAGAGGGAATACCCATGATGATGGTCATCCCGCAGGATCTGAGCCGTGCAGTGCTGAACTTGGTAAACAATGCCTCCTATGCCGTATGGCATAAATCGCAGACAGCATCCGAAGACTATCACCCGGAGATTAGCGTCAGTGTCAGCACAGCTGACGGGAACGTCATCATCACACTGAGCGACAATGGCGAGGGCATGAACGAGGAGACCAAACAGCGTCTCTTTGAGAACTTCTTCACGACTAAGCCAGTGGGACAAGGCACAGGATTAGGCATGAACATTACCCGTGACATCATCGAGAACAAGCATGGCGGCAAGATCACCTTCGATTCGAAAGAAGGAGAAGGCACCCGCTTTACTCTTACAATACCGATCAGACTGAAATGACATCATTCCCACCGTTCCTCCAAAGACTAACAGACGCCCTACGCAAAAACGGCAACAAGACTGCTGTTATCGACAACGATGGCAGTCGACATACGACCTATTCACAACTTCTTCAACTATCAGCAAGTGTTGCTGTTACTATCCAGCAACGTCATTTGCCATCACATTCCTTTATTGCCATCTCCCTCCTCCCAAGTAGAGACTATCTCGCTGCACAGATAGGCATTTGGCTCTCAGGTCATGCCATAGTCCCACTCGGTCATCACTTTCCTTCTGTCCGCATCAACTATATCATGCAGCATTGCCATTCTCCTTTGCTCATAGATCAAACATTTATGAACGAACTTGTTGATCCCGATGGTTATACCGCATCTCCCTCTTCAGATATTGCGGCACTCTACTATACCTCCGGAAGTACTGGTCACCCGAAAGGCGTTCAACTTCCCTTTCAATGCTACGACATACCATCATTCTTCACCGATGCCCTCCAATCCATCGCACCCGTAACTATGGGTGCCACGGCTCCAATGCATTTTATTGTCGGTAAATATGTCTTTACACCACTTCTTGTTGGCGGTACCGTCAATTTTGTTCCAGAGCCTGTCATCAAAGACATCACTAAATTCCAAAACTACCTCGGCACCCATCACGTATCCTGTCTTTTTACTACCCCTTCACTGTTGCGTAACCTCCACAAGCCCTCACCGTCTCTAAAGTTAGTGATTGCTGCAGGAGAGCGTCTTTCGCGTATCAATCCTCACGGTTATTCAATCATCAACATATATGGTCAAACAGAGACCGGAGGCGCATGTTTTGCCTACCACGTAGACCAGTCATACGATAATGCTCCCATTGGAACACCATTGTTTCCGTTTGACTTCAAAATTGTCGATGACGACAACAACATTGTCCATCAGGGTGAAGACGGCGAACTCTGTTTGAAGGGACAGTTTACTACAGGTTATTTCAATGAACCGGAATTGACGGCATCTTTGTTCAAGGATGGTTGGTTGCATACAGGCGATTTGGTGCGCCAGTTGCCAGATGGCAATCTTCTGTTTGTCAATCGCAAGGATTGGATGATGAAAATCAACGGTCAGCGCGTGGAGCCAGAAGAGGTGGAAAATGTGTTGCTTCAAGTAGACGGCATCACGGATGCTGTGGTCAAGGGCTTTACTACAGACGAAAGGCAGTTCCTTTGTGCTTATTACATTGCACAGCCAGATCTCTTGGAATCTGACATCCGAGTTCATATGGAAAAAAACCTGCCATCATACATGGTTCCATCTTATTTTGTCAAGATGGACAGCTTTCCTTTGAATACCAATGGCAAGAAAGATCTTCAGTCGTTGCCTTCTCCTTTATCAAACAAGCATCATTCTGCCCAAACGGCTCACAACGATACAGAAGCAGTCTTATGCAAGGCTTTTGCAACTGTATTGGGATATCAAGCTGTAGGCCCAGACGAGAATTTCTTTGACCTTGGCGGTGACAGTATAGGTGTGATGTCATTACAGACACACTGCTCCAATCTGCCTTTGACAGCAAGGATGATTTATGAAAATGGTACTCCACGACATATTGCCAAGGCATGCGAGGAATATATTCCTTATTCTTTCAAAGCCCAGCCTGACTATCCATTGAGCCAAGCACAATTAGGCATCTATGTGGAACATACCGCTCGTCAGGGGCAGATAGTATATAACAATGGTATCCTATTACAATTAGGAAGCGGTGTTGACCCTCAACAACTGGCTGTTGCTTTTGAAAAGGTAATTGAAGCTCATCCTTATGTGAAGACACGTCTTTTTATAAGCGACGATGGAACACCCCGTCAGCGTTGTAACAACGACGAGCAGTTTAGTCTGTCTGTTGAAATCATGAGTGAAGAACAGTTTGAGGCATTAAAGCCAGTACTCATTCAACCGTTCAACCTGTTGACCGATAGGCTTTTCCGTGTAAGAATCATCAGTACTCCTGGAGCTTCCTACCTCTTCATGGATTTCCATCATATTATCTTCGACGGAACATCTTTGAGCATTCTGCTCTCCGACTTAGATAATGCCTATTATGGTGAGCCATTAAAGCGTGAGTTGTTCAGCGGTTTCGAAGTGGCTCAGGAAGAAGAGATCCTGCGACAGACAAATACATATACGGATGCCAAGGAATGGAATCTAAGGATGTTCAATAACTTGGAAATCACCTCTTTGCCCTTTCCCGATAAATCAGAACAGATGACCACATTCAGGCGGCAAGAACTTGATTTGGGCCTGGACGAGAAAGAATTGAAACAGGCGTGCCATCGATTCAACGTTACTCCAAACGTATTTACTATAGCTGTCTTTGGCTATCTATTGGGGAATTACAGCTATTCCCAAGAGGCCCTGTTTGCTACCATCTATCATGGTCGTCATGATTTGAAGTTGAACAATACCGTTGCCATGCTGGTAAAGACATTGCCTGTCTATATGAAATGGAACGGGCAGGTCACGCTAAGAGCATTGTTGCAGACTACGAAAGAATTACTGTTAGGCTGTATGGCAAACGACATCTTCTCGTTTGCCGAACTAAAGGCCATGAACAATTATATCAACAGTAACGTGCTATTTGCTTATCAAGGCGATATTGACATTTCCGATTCTATAGGTGGTGAGCCTTACACACAACTTCCATTGATGGAAAATGCCACGGGTGAGCCCCTCGCATTCGAAGTCTCACGTCGTGGTAACCACCTCACCTTGATTTCAGAATACCACAGTAATGCCTACTCCGATGCTTACGTCAAAAGACTGATGCTTAGTTATATACACTTAGTCAAGACATTTGCAACAGTCAGCGATTGTGATATACCCTTATCACATCTTCCGCTCCTGTCTCCCGATGACAGGCAAACGCTGCTGACAATGGGCTGTGGAGAGGCACTCAACGGAAATTTGTCAGAAACTTTTATAACGAAGTTTCGGCATTGGGCATCACTCACGCCCGATGCGACAGCCGTTGTTGACAAATATACATCTTTTACCTATTCTGAATTGGACAGACAATCAGACTGTCTCGCGGCATCCCTCGTCAAGGCTGGTGTTGTCAACGATTCTATCGTTGCCCTGATGCTGCCCCGACGTAAGGAGTTTTTACTTGCCATCCTCGCTGTGTTCAAGGCTGGTGGTGCTTATGTATCTCTGGACAATGAATATCCTCAGGCTCGCATTGACTTTATGTTAAACGACCTGGATATCAAATACCTCATCACCACCAGTGAACTGGCGGAGGAACGGAACATTGGTATGCATGATGAAAGGAGATGTCTCATCATGCTCGACCAATTCGATTTCTCTGTCATTGTTCCCCCTATTGACTTTAGCAGTCCACAGTCATTGGCCTATATCATTTATACCTCTGGCACTTCTGGTAATCCCAAAGGTGTGATGGTTGAACACCATTCACTCAGTGCTATGTTAACATGGCTGATTCAGATGGAAGGTTTGAAATCTGGAGACAAATGTGCACTTCATTCCAGTTTCAGTTTCGACGCTTCGGTACCTGATCTGTTCGGACCACTGATTTGCGGTGCTCAGGTTCATGTTATACCGTCATCCCTACGCTATGATATGGGGGCTTTCAGCCGCTATCTTGCAAGCAACAATTTTGCGGGCCTGACCATGAGCACTCAGGTTGGAATGGAACTACTTGAAAGTTTTGACTTGACACTGCGCTATCTCTTCCTTGGCGGAGAAAGTCTTCATGTCAACCGTAAAACGCCTGTCAAAGTCATCAATGGCTACGGACCGACTGAGTTTACGGTCTGTTCGTCCTATCATATTGTCGACCAAGACCGTGATCACGACAGCATTCCAATAGGCCGGCCTGTTCCCGGCAGCTGGTCTCTTGTCATAGGACCAGAGGGAGACCTTGTTCCTTGGGGAGCTATGGGCGAGCTATGCCTTGTTGGGCACCAGCTGGCCCGTGGTTATTGGCAACGTGAGCAACAAACCCGTGAAAAGTTCGTTGACTGTCCGTTCTTGCCAGGCGAGAGAATGTATCGAACCGGCGACCTCGTTCAATGGAATCAGGATGGCGAGCTGTTATTCCACGGACGTATCGACAATCAGGTGAAACTCAACGGTTTCAGAATAGAACTTGGTGAGATAGAGAGTTGCATCAATGAGTTCCCTGGTGTACAGACATCTGCAATCATTTTAGTTAAGCAGAACAACCTTCGGTTCCTGTCAGGATTCTACGTGGCCGACGGCACTATAGACCCAGAGACTTTACGTAACCACCTGACTGACACACTGCCGTCCTATATGGTGCCGCTGAAACTCATTCAACTTGATATGATGCCTAAGACACCTAACGGCAAGATCGACCGCCGTCGGCTGATAGAGCATGCTGGTAGTCTATCTATCGGTACTGGTACACTCGAAGCGCCAGCTAACCAAAGAGAACAGGTGCTTCTCGACTTATCCAAAAAACTGTTGGGAACCGACTCGATAGGTGTGACCGATGATCTGACCCTGCTGGGATTTTCATCACTTGATGCTATTAAATTGGCTTCTTTGGCCGAGAAGCATGGTATAAAACTGAAAGTCAACGACATACTCAACAACAAAACCATACGCTACATCGCCCGACAGAACTTGTCCTTCGGACGTTGGCAGAACAAATACCGTCCTGACAAACCTCTCGTAATAGCCATCCAAGGCTTCTCACCCCATCCGGTACATAATTATTTTGAAGCCCTGTCCGAGAAGTTCTCGGTATTCACTTTCGCTTCTATCGACGATTATTATGACGAGGAGTTCAGTAATCAGTCAAAATCTGATGTGGTGGCGAAATATGTAAAGATGCTCCATAATGTGCTGCCCACTAATGTAGTTCCCTATGCTTTCACTGGTCATTGCTATGGTGGTGAGTTGGCATACCGCTGTGCTGCACAATGGCAGGCAGAGACTGGGCAATCACCCAGAGTTATCGTTCTGAACACGCCTCTTCGCACCGACGATGAAGTGCGTCAGATGATGCCCGCGCAGAGTATCATTGATAAAATGCCGCCCGAACGACAACAGAAACTATACGACTGGCAGAAACAACAAAAACGGGTATTGGCACTCCTCGATGGCCAACCAATGCCCCCGTTCAATGGTAACGTTGTATTCTTCAGAGCCATGAAACCTTTCCTGGCGGTTAACAAACTGACGCTCGACAGTGATGCCTTTAACCGTCAGGTAGAGATATACTTGCAGCGTTGGCACCAGTTGCAACCAAAAATTGAAATCATTCCGATTCCAACAGATCACTTTACCATGCTTGAAGCAGAATATACAAATCTTTATTTAAAAGAATTATGAGAAAATACTTGCATATTATACTAATTTTAGCCATGCTGCTGTCGGCTTCCGCAGCACAGTCTCAGTCTGGTATGGAGATGCGACAGGTCTACTCTGAGGCGGAAAATGCCTACCAATTAGGGCAACTTGAACAAGCCATCAATATCTTGCAGCAGAATCTCAACTCTTTTCAAGGTAATGTCATGCAGAGCGCCTTGCGACTTCTCTCACTCTGCTATCTGGCATTGGATAAAAACGATGAATCCGAGCGCTATGCCTCAATGTTGCTTGATG
>Ga0310786_10002761_pt1 | contig 26355 bp, 44 predicted proteins | sample AusTroGonzalo_MG_FD_203881 | JGI IMG/M metagenome (GOLD analysis project Ga0310786, IMG submission 203881) | Bovine rumen microbial communities from tropical cattle in Woodstock, Queensland, Australia - Gonzalo_03 (v2) (version 2) | ecosystem: Host-associated > Mammals > Digestive system >...
CTTCTTTTGTATTTGCAAAAGGTTCAGTTATTGACGGACAGACAATCGGTGTTCTTGATTCAAACGGAGCATTGGTTGATGGTGAATACGCAGTCGGCACAACCGCTTCTGCTTCACCTACTATTGTCTTTACACCTTCGGCAGAAGCCGAAACACCTGCAAGTGCATTTGTTACAAGTGGCTTGAAAGATTCATTCGGAGTTGGTGCAACACCGCTGATTGATACAAGCCTTTAATTGAAACGGCAAGTTTGCAAAAAATCCCTAGTTGGTTTATAATGCCGATTAGGGATTTTTTTAAGGAGAAATAATTATGACAGAACTTGAAAAGGTACAAACAAAAAAAGTTACTTTGTTTATTCATGGAAAAGAACGAGAAATCAAGTTTGGTTTTTCGGCTTGGGCAAAGCTTGAAGAAGAATATGACGGTATAAAAAACCTAGAAAAAATGCAAGAACAGGTTGAAAAGCGACCTTTCAAATATATTCCACATCTGCTTTATATTGGACTTGTGGACAAAGAAGGAGTTACAGAAGAAAACATTCTTGATGATTATGGATTAAATGATATACAGAAAATTACAAATGTTTTCTTTGAAGCAATTAATGGCTCTTTGCCACAGGAAGAAAATTCAAAAACGGAAGTGGAAGCACAATAAACGAATTTCCATACTCTTACTTAATGACAGAATATCTGTTGTTAGGTAAGAGTGAAGAAGAGTTCTGGGAATCCACTCCAAGAAAAGTTTTGGCTTTAATTGACCAGAAAAACATTATAGAAAAAACGAAATGTAAAAACTTAGCAATCTATACAGCTTGTTATGTCTGGGGAAAAGACCCTGACGAAAACGAAGTTGAAAATAATAAAATAATGCCCGGCCGCGATATTCCTATTAGTGACGGAGCATTAAAAGGTTTGATGTTGTGAGGTATTGAACTATGACAGATTATAATATAAAAGCGGAAATAACCGCAGATTCAAGCGGTTTTGAAAGCGGAATAAAGAAAGCCGAAAAAGCGGGAAAAAGTCTGTCTAAAACACTCGCAACAGTTGGACTTGCTTTAAACGGATTAACAGCAACATTTAAACTAATCTCTGGTGCTGTAAGTACTGTAACAAAAGGCATGAAAGAATGTACTGATGCTTTTAAAGTACAATTAAATGCAGAAAAGGCATTAGATACAGCAGTAAAAAACAGCCCGTTAATGAATGGTAAAAGTGCAGAAAATCTCAAAAAGTTTGCAAGTGATATGCAAAAAATTACTAATTATGGAGACGAGCAATTATTACCATTAATTACACAATTAACAACAGCTGGAAGAACAGAACAAGAAGCAATGCAGATTGTAAAAACTGCTACTGATATTGCAGCAGGCGGAACAATGAGCCTTGATTCTGCTATTACACAGTTGAATGCAACTATGAATGGAAATATCGGAAGATTGGGTGTTCAAAACAAAGAACTCAAAGACCTTTCAAAGTCACAACTCGAAGCAGGAAAAGCGGTTGAAATACTTGGTGAAAAATACAAGGGTATGGCACAAAGTTCTATCGACCCGTCAAAACAACTTAATAATTTAATGGGCGATTTGAAAGAAACTATCGGCTCAAAGTTATACCCAACAATTCAGACATTTACAATTGATTCTGTTAAGGGAGTGCAGAAAATCATTGAAAAAGTAAATGCCCTTAATTTTGATAAAATCGGTGCTACCGCACGTGTAGTGTTTAATGATATAAAAATCTTTTTGACAGAAGCAACAGACAAACTTTCTACAATAAGCGGTTCTGTAAAAACTATTTTTTCGGGATTTGTTTCAAGTTCAGAGTTTAAGAAAGTAGCAGAATCCGTCAATTTAATTGTTGATGGGTTTGTATTCTTGTACAACGAAGTATCAACTATTTTTGCAGAGATTAGAAAAAAGGTCGCAGACTTTGCTCTTAATGTTTGGGAGCATTTGAAAGATGTGTTTATAGCAAGTGACGAAGCACTTGCAGATAGTGGAACTAATGTTGCTTCGTGGGCGGATTTTTTTTGGGAGCAGTTTAACAACGTTTTCAGAACAGTCCAAGATGTAGTTAATTCTGTATCTGCTATTTTGCACGGTGATTGGACAGTTGCGTGGGAATATACAAAACTTACAGTAGCAAGGGTGGCAGATTCTATCCTTGATTTCCTCTCAACAATAGTAAACGCTTTTCCACAAATGATAGATAAAATTACGGGATTCTTGAATCGACTCATCGAAAAGATAAACGTTGTACGAGAGTTTTTCGGACAAGACCAAATCGGGCTTATTGAACCGTTACGCAAAGTTGATTTCAGTAAGTCATCGGGCTTGGAAAAGTTTATAAGCAACACAGAAGAAAAAATACAAGAACTCACAGGAAAAGTTGCAGACAAAGGTGTGAAAGATATTGATAGTTTCACACGTGGAGCAGGAGAAAAACTTGGCGGATTTATAGACAGATTCAAGCAAAAGGTGGCAGAAGCAGAAGAAGAAAACAAACTTATAATACAAAATTATAATGCAGAAATTGAACAGGCAAACGAAGATTTAAACAATGATATTGAATCTTCAAACGAGAAAACATTTAGTTCTATTCTCGCTACAACTATGGAATATTCGGAGAAAATCAAAAAAGTTTTCAAAGGTATTGTAAGCGTTGTTCAAACCGTTGTTTCTGCTATTAAATCGGCAATCAACGGAGCAATAAACATATTCACTAAATTATTCAAGTTCGACCCCGACGAAGCATTGAACAATCTTCTCGCTTTTGAAGATTCTGTATTAACATTTTTCGTGGAAACATTACCGAGATTGCCTGCGTTTTTTGAATCTGCTATGTCATCGGTAGCAACACTTATTGACACCTTGCTAGAAACAGTAGATTGGGCAGGAGTGGAAAAAATTATCAATGACATTGTAGAAACTTTTAATAAATACGTACCCCGAATATTGAATGGAATTATCGGCATATTTGAAAAACTTGTAGAGCCTGTTTCAAACGCAATCCTTATTATGATGAACACAATTGTTGATTCGGGAGTGTTTGAAACAATTTCCAACTTCTTGACAGAAACAATTTTCGCAGGTTTACCAAGTTTCTTGAAATCACTTATTATCGGAGTGGTGAAGTCACTTAAATCTTTAATCAACGTTGTTGTGGATTTGCTCCCTTCATTGATAAACGCTATTTTGGAAGTGCTAGATACTTTAATCGGTGAAGTTCTTCCCGAATTATTACCGACATTATTAGACGCTATTCTCGAAATAATCAAGGCTCTTGTAAGAGCAATTCCAAAGTTGAGCGGACAAATAATTAAATTAGTGTCGGCAATTATAAAAGCATTGCCACCTATTTTATCAAGACTTATCCCCGAAATAGTACAGGTTGTTATAGAGGTTTTACCGCAAATAATAACAGAGGTTGTCAAAGCGGTGGCAGACTTAATCAAAAATCTTACAACACAGGATTTGTTGAGCATAATATTTGCAGTTGGTGAAATGATTATAAAAATAGCAGAAGCGGTAATTACTTTTATTCCTAATACTATTGCAGAAATATTTAAGTCTATAAAAATAAGCGTCGAGAATATGTCTTGGGAAGGCATAAAAAACGCATTCAAAAACGGGTGGAAAGAAATAACAGACAATTTCAAGGAAACTTGGGAAAGTGCTATAAAATCAATTAGCAGTTCTTTTGAAAATGCGTTTAAGGTTATCAAAGATGTAATACAATGGATTTGGGATAAAATACAATCTATAATCGAAGGTGTTGGAAAAGTAACGAGCGGACTAAAAGACGCAGTAGAAAAAGCAGGCGGTGGAAAAGTTGCAAACTTTGTAGAAACTGCGGTTGAGAAAGTTGCAGATACCGCAAAGAAAACAGGAAGTGCAATTAAAAGTGGAGCAGAATGGGTTGGCGGAAAAATCAAAGGGCTTTTCGGATTTGCAAACGGAACAAGCAATGCCCCGAAAGGTTTAGCACTTGTTGGCGAAGCAGGACCAGAGCTTGTTAGATTTAATGGCGGAGAAAGAGTATTGAATAATATGAATACACAAAAGGCACTTGCAGGAATAAGCAAAGGAAGTTCAATCTTCAATGTTACATTCAACAATACACAGGACACAACAGCTTTCGCAATGATGAGTCAATTAAAACAATATCAAAGAAACCTTGCTTTCAATGGGGTTCTATAGGAGATAGAAAATGCAAAAATTAGTATTCAGAAACGCAAACGGAATAGAATTGGATTTGACTAGCGACCCGTTCGGAATTACGGAATGGGAAGGATTTTCGGCAGACGATTTGAACATACAAAGTCAGCAGGTGCCTTTTCAAGATGGCGATGTTTACCTTGACGCACTTCTCGGAGAAAGAACTTTGTCGGTGACTGTCGCTATGAATGACGGAAACTATTTGGAAAGACGCTATCAGTTAAGACGGGAAATGATTAGCAAGTTGAACCCGAAGTTAGGCGAAGGCGTTTTAATTTACACAAATGATTTTTTATCAAAGCAAATTCATTGTATTCCACAATTGCCAGTATTCCAGAACAAAAACTCAAATGATTCTGGAACACCAAAAGTTTCTTGCAGTTTTACTGCCTGCAACCCTTATTGGGAAGATTTGGAAGATACAAATATTTCGATAAACAACGGAATTATTGAAATCGAAAACAATGGTGATGTGCCTGCCGACTTTGAAATGAGTTTAATGTCTGACGCAGATTTTAGTGTTGAAAATAAAACAGAAAACAAAATTATAGAAGTTACAAATACAGAAAAAAGAATAATAAATATTTCAACAAAAGCAGGCGAAAAAAGTGCAAATAAAATTTCCTGCAATATTGTTGCCCAAAAATTAACAAGCCAAATCGGGAAAGTTGCCTATTCTCCTAAAATCGATACTTATTTATATTCTGGCTATATTTACAAAAATGGTTTTGAAACAGAGATAGAAGAATATGGAAAACCTTATTATGTAGGTGCTTTAGATTTGTTTTTTATGCTTAATGGAAGCACAATAAAAACAAGTCAGAATGCAGAAGATTGGACTACAGTTTACACAGGAGATAAAACACTTAACGCTTTATTTTATAGTTCAGACTTTTCAAAAGTTTGTGTTGTAGGAAATGAAGGGCTTGTTCTTTCAAGTTCTGATGGAGTTACCTTTTCTGCTTTGACAAGTGGGACAACAGAAAATCTTTATTGTATTTGTGATATGCCATTAAGTTATTGGGACAATAAAGGATTGTATTTCGGCGGTGCAAACGGGAAATTATTAAAAACAGAAGATGGCACAACAATCGAAAGTTCTGGAGTAGCATTTGAATTTGATATTTTGTCAATCGCAGTTGATACCGCAAGAAAAATTGGTTTAATGGGTGGTTCAGACGGAAATCTTTATGAATATACTAGTGGTTGGCAACAAATGACAGTTGATACTAGCTACGATATTATAGATTTATATTTTTATAACGGGTATTTCTACGGACTTACAGGACAGAATAACATCAAGAATGTAATCAAAGGTCTTAATACCTTTGAAGTTCTTGAACAATATGCAAAAAACATAAGTTTTTCAAAAGAATTAAATATGCTTTATTTTGGAAGTTTCGGGTACGATGGGCTTTGGTATCTTGAAAATAATGAATTCAATATTGTGGGGTTAGGTTATCCTTCTGCAAAAAGGATTAAATATATAAAAGAAAGAGATAAACTGCTTATTCTTAATAGTTATTCTATCGCTATTGCAAATAAGGATTTTTCAAATTATGAAATAGTATTTGAAACAGAAAATAATATCGCTTTCTTTGACGCAGTATGGAATGAAAATAAAGTAATTGCAATAGGAATCTATTTATATGAAAGCGAAGATTTGAGAACTTGGACAAAAATTGATACAGGTCAATATACAAATTTTTCAAGTGGAGCTTGGAGTAAAAGATATAATTGTTTTTATTTTTCAAATTATAATGGGTGCTATAAACTAACAAATAACACTTTTACTTCTATACTTCAAGCAAACGACCAAGGTTTAGTGTTGGCTTGGGCAGAAGATAAAAATATTTTAGTTATATTAACAACAAATTATGGTAGTAGTGCAAGAGTTTATTCAGAAGATGGTGGTGAAACTTTTCAACCTATTACTCTTGTTGGCGGTGATACTCATTTTCGGGAAGTTTATTATTCAGAAGAAAAAGGAATGTTTATCGCAGGTGGACACGATTCACCTTCGTTATATTCTTATGACGGAAAAACTTTTTTTGGTGGTAATTATGAATTAGGCGAACTTGGACAGGTAGAATGGTACAGTAAAATGCAATTATTCTTAATAATGAATTCGGGTTATCTATATCTTTCGCCAGACGGAATAAATGTAATAGAAACAAATTATTATCTTGGCGATTCATATGCAGGTTATTTTGAAATCGTAGACGATAAAATATATTGCCCTGTCAATGGGTTTTTAATTCTTGAATTTGAATTAGGGGAAAACATAATCTCGCAGTTATCAAAGAATTCTGATTTAGGAATGAAGCTTAAAAACGGAACAAACAAGATTATAGTTTCAAGTATAAGTTCTGTTGCAGGTTCTTTGAGTTTCCGTCAGAAATATATAGGAGTATAAAATGAGATACAATGAACAGTTGAACTTAAAACTTTATACATACTCAAACAATGCTTTTACTTTACAGGCAGTAATAGACGATTACCAAGAAATCAGTTTTTCGCATAACCTTTATGAAGCAGGCGATTTTACAATTACGATAAATTATAATATTCCAAACGCCTTGAAGTTTGAAAGGGGAATGTGGATTCAGTTCGGCAATGACCCTTATATGTTCGGGGAAATCCAGACAATTACAGACGCAATCGGAGAAGATGGAAAAGGAAGCCAGACAAGAACAATTACAGGAAAAGACGCAAGATATATTTTCAAAAGGCGAGTTATAAAGAACTTGAACAATGAAGAAAATTGGGCAATGACAGATAAAGGTGAAATCTGTTTAAGGGAACTTGTCAAAGCTCAATGTGGAAGTGGTGCAGAAGCAAAAAGGCAACTTCCTGTTTCAAACACAATTCCTTCTTCAAGTTCTGCACTTGGAAAAGAATATAGTGTCGCAGAAGCCTTTTCTAATTTGTATGACACACTTGTAACAATTGCCACACAGTCAGAAATCGGGTGGCGAATAAAGTTTGAAGGAACATTAACCCTTGAAGTTTATGAAGGTGCAGACCTTTCAAGTCAAGTTCAATTTTCAACAGATTATGATTCTTTGAGCAATGGGGAGTTTACCGACAGTTCGGAAAGTTACGCAAATACTGTTTATGTTGCAGGAAAAGGAACAGGAAGCGACAGAGATATTTACGAAGGGGAACAGGAAATAGAAGGTGGAAGTCCTTCGGGTTTAGACCGCTATGAAGCATACGATAATCAATCTTCAATGACTTCAGAATCTGAATACGAAGCTGAAGCACTTTCTATGCTTACACAATACGGACAGACAATTAATGTTTCGGGGCAGGGCTTGGCAAAATGCCCTTATATTTTCAAAGAACAGTATGACATAGGCGATTCAATAACTCTTGCATTTAGTGGCAAGTCTGCAAAAGTTCAAATCCTGTCTGTTACGGAAAATTGGACTTGGGGGCAGTATGGAATTTCATTCAGTTTTGGAAAACCGCAGAATGATTTATCAAGACAGTTGCAGTTGATGTTGAAACAGATACAAAAGGCAAGCAACAAAACAACTTCAACTTCTTCTGTAAAATATTACACAATACCGACAGACACACAAATGCCGAAATCAGATGTTATATATGACACAATCGGTTTTCAAGGTGATGTGGGAAGTGGTGGTGCAACATTTAAATTATATTATGACACAGAAAAGACAGGTGCGAAAACTTATCATATATGGTTTAAGCAGTTGGCAGGAAGTGGAAAACTTACATTGACAACAGGTGTTTCTGGTGCAAGCAATCTTGTGATGAATGCAGGAACTTATGTTGCCATCATTTATGTAGACCAAGATGGAAATGTATTGTCACAAGGTGCAACACCTACAAGCACAATTGCAATGGGAAATACCCAACCACCGACAAGCCAAGCAGTCTATGAAGCAATCCAACAAGGCGGCGGCACAGACATTAAAGTTTATGATAACTGTGCTGAAGCAGAAGCCGATTTACCAAACTTGGAAAATGGAGATTGGGTTTCAACCCCAGATGGAAATGGCGGTGTTGTAGACACGGTAGAAAGTGGAAATATGAACGCTGTCACCTCTAATGCAGTTGCAGACGCTTTGGGAAGTAAATCAAATCAAATAAAATATAAAGAAGTTACAACGGGCGGAATAACAATAGGAGCAGGAGGTTGGGCAGACATTACAAGTTATAAACCTAGTGGTATGAATAATTTCTTGTTTGCTTTATTGTGGAACTTCGCTACCGTTTCAAATGCAACTGCAATTCAAATAAGTGCAAACGGTCTTTATGTCACGGGTAATGCAGGTGCAAGTGTAAATTACTTGATAGTTAGATATTATTATACGGACTAATCTGTTGTAAATGTTAAATACACAAAGATAACATAAGTTTGCATAGTAAAAAAGGAGTGCTATATGGCAATATTTCAAGTACAGACAGTAAACGGACAGAAACAATTAACTCCTATGACAGGTGGTGTGCCAGACGGAAGTGTCGGCTCACTCATAATGAAGTATAAGAAAATACAGCCGAAGAATTGTCTTTATTGTGACGGTAGAGACACAACAGGAACCGATGAAGAACTTAGTACACATTACCCTGCATTGTATATGTATCTTGGAAGTAATGTACTTCCTGATTATCGTGAGTGTGTAATGGTAGGTGCGGAACAGAATACTACGGATGCGATTGCAACACACGATGTATTTACGCAAGGACAATTTAAGGACGATACACTAAAATCACACGGAGGACATTTGCCTCAAGATGGTTGGGGTGGAAGGGGTTCCTACTATATGGATACTTCAAAATGTATGGGAAACTTCTCAAGTGGTGCTTATGGTTGGCAAGTCGAGGCAGGAAATGAAATGAGACCTGTGAGAATTGAAGTAGGAAATTCAAGTGTAACTCGTACTAAACAGAAAGCAGTCTTTGTTTACATTGTAGCAGTAGACAGCGTAGTAGTATCAGACGACGAAAGTTTCTTAAGAGTAGTAGCAAATTACATTGACGAAAAGAACAGTTATTCAGAAACAGAAACTCTTACAGGTGGAAAGTGGATAGACGGAAGACCGATTTATAGAAGGGTGCTTACTGGTTCTTGGACTAGTGGACAATCAATAACTGTTCCTTTTTCAATGACAAATAATAATGTTAGAGAGTTTACAAATATAAACTTGTTTATAAAGGCTGGCTCTGGTGGGTCTTATATGTCTGGTTATTATCAAGCAAGTGATGATTATTTGAATTATTATTATAATAATAATAATTTTCGTATTAGAAGGGGAAGTTCCGCCCCTCCGTTAAATATAACTTATTATTTAACGATTGAATATACAAAGACAACATAAGTTTGCATAAAAATGACGAGACAGATTGCATATTATGGGAAGTTCGCCTGTGCGAATTTTGACACGAAATAAAAATAGGTATACACTTTATTTATGAAAGAATACATAACAAGAATGAAGGCAGAGAAAGAAGAACTTGAAAACCGAATTAACAAGGCGATTAAACTTCTTCAAAATCCACCATACGACATTGACGATTTCGGGCTTCACCTTCTGTCTAAGCAGATAGACGCAATGAAGGTCTACAAAGAAGTGCTTGAAGAAAGAATCAAGTACGAAGGGGGGAAAAATGAATGACGAAGTTTTAGGGGAGAAGGTGAAACAATTGGAAGCCGACATAAAAGAAATCAAAGACGATTTGAAAAGTATGCCCGATAAAATCGCAGAGAAAATCGGGGAAAGTGTAGACATAAAAATCAAACTTGCAATCACAGAAACAGAGAAAAAATATCAAGCAAAACTTATCGGGCTTTTAATCGCAATACTTGGCGAAGGGGTTGCCCTGCTGATTAAGTTTATAATGGGGTAAAGAATGAAAAATCCACAGACAGTTGCAGAAAAACTGTATCGGCAATTCCCGTCTTTGAAGCTTAAATCTATAAAAGATTATTCGTGTTGTGCTTTGGTTCTTATCTGGTGTTGCGGGTTGGAACTAGAAGATTACGAAGCAATAATCACAGTCGGGCAAATGATGGATCGTGGAGTTATTGCACAGGACTGTTCGGTTTATTGGTCGCAGGCTTGTGAATACTTGACAGGCAAAAAACTTACTGTTGATTTCAAAGATATTACGGACATAAAGGGAATAAAAAAACGCACACCTGTTCGCTTTGACTATCACGGCAAGTCGCATTGGGTCGGAGTAGAAAACGGCAGTATCGCTTTCAATTCTCTTGAACATTCAAACTGTGTAGAAAACGGAAGACCTGTTACGGCTCGAATTTTAAAGTTTTCAAAATAGGGGGTAAAATTATGGCAGAAGAAAAAAAAGGTGTAAGTGCAAAAGCCGTATCTTTAATCGGGAAGATTGTAGGCGGACTTATTATTCTTGTTGGGTTTATACTCAAAGCCTTTGGTGTTTGGGAAGTTGATGTAAACGATTTAATCAAAATAGGCTTTGCAGAAATGGCGGTGTTCGGAACTATAGACTTGAACATAGCACTTGATAAGTTTGTGAAGCGGGGTGAAGAATGAATGTCACTTTGACTCTGGTTCTTATAATTGCCGTTCTGATTGTCGTTTCTTATGCCGTAATAAGAAAAGCAATCGGACAGAAAAAAGAAATTGCACGGCTTGAAAAACTGATTACAGAATACAAAGAAAGCCTTTGCGAATATATGACGGAACTTGCATTGATCCGTAAAGACGGGGCAACAGTTCAAAAGGAAATTGAAAATGCAGAAACAGAAGAAGAAATCCTTGACATTCTTGGTAATATTATCGGTCGCAATAACAACAGGGTGTCAGACAACAAAACAAAAAAATGACCTTCCCCCGAAACCCGAACGACAGGAACTTGAAGCCCCGCAAACATTGAAAGACTGTGCAGAGATTATCAACTATTACGAATGCTTGGTTGAAGAATGGGAAGCGTGGGGTGATGTAGTAACGGACTTGTATTATCTTGAAAATTGACATATAATCATTATAACTTCTGTAGCGGGTCAAAAACCCGAATTAAACCGTCTTGCGTTGCAGGGCGGTTTTTTATTTAGGGGAAATTTTCCCTTATTTTCCGTTAATTTCCCTTGTTATTAAAATCTTCGCTATAACGCACCGAAAAAGGCTCGGTGGTATAATATCATTATTTTTGTAAACAAATGCGTTGTAGGGCTTTCTAGGGGCATTATAGAGCATATTTCAAGGGTTAAATAAAAAACCCCTTCGGGAGTATTGCACTCGGAAGAAAGCCGAAGGGGAAAGATTGCCTTTTTTACCATTCCTAAAGCTAGGGGGCATTAAGAAGGGTATGTTTTATATTACTGTATTTTTCCTTCCTTGTCAAAATTGGCACTTTACAAATTAAGGGTTATAATTTATTATAAAGATGTCGGGAATAGCGAACCCGATAAAAAAATTATACTGTCGTTAAGAAAACCTATTCATAGGGTTTAGAATATCTGCTTTTGACAGTAGGGCAGATTCAAGGCTCGCAACCTGCTAAACTCTGTGAATAGGTTTTTTTATCGGCAAAGGAGTTCAAAAATTGGAAAATGAAAAGCCTAGTTATTACGCAATAATTCCTGCCAATGTAAGATACGACAACAGGTTGAAGGCAAATGAAAAATTGATGTATGGGGAAATAGTTTGTTTGTCAAACAAGAACGGCTATTGTTTTGCTTCCAACAAATATTTTTCAGAGCTTTATGAAGTTTCCCCACAGGCAATAAGCGGGTGGGTAAAACATCTTGAAAAGTGCGGTTATATTTCTTGTGAATATCTGCACAACGGAACAGAAATAAAAGAAAGACGGATTTCAATTTTACCCGATACCAATTCAACAAAACTTGAAAAGGGTATAAATAAAACTTTAAAAGGGTATAAACAAAACTTTAAAGATAATAATATAAAATTTAATAATATAAAAAATAATAGTTCTTCTACACCAAAAATATATTATATGATTTGTTCTGATTGTGGCTGTGAGTATGAAATGGGGAATTGGGAATGTCCAAAGTGTCATTCTAAAAAATATTCTATCGGGGAAAAGAAAGCGAGTTGAAACATATTTTAGAAACATATAAAGACAATCAGCTTCCAGAACAGGTGAAAGAAAAACTTGAAAAGGCAGATAATTTCAAAAGCCTTTTACAAGTTCATTCACAGATTAAAAAAATCAATAAAGATTGGGAAATCGGAATTAAAATAAAAAAACAATAGGTGGTAAAAAAATGTATTATCGTTTTATCTGCACGGACAAAAATTGCGGGTGCGAAGAAGAAAAGAACATTCCTGTTTCTGATTACGACAGGGAAAAGGAAAAGCAGATTTGTTCTAATTGCGGGGCAAAAATGCAAAGGGTTATCGAATGGGAAGGCATTGCAACGGGTAGCGGTTTGGGGTGGTTTGGAAAATCGGACGGGAGTTCTGCAATATGACAAAAGAAGAACGAAAAATCTATAGGCGGGAATATTACCGCATTCACAAATACACGGAAAAAGAAAAAAGGCGGGAATATTACAAAACGCATAAGGAACAGGAAAAAGCTTATCGGGAAAGAAACCGAGAAAAATATATGGCTTACAACAAAAAGTATTATTCAGAAAATAAAGACTTATGGCAGGACTTCTATAGACCCAGAGCAATTGTCAAGGGTGCAAAAAAAGTGTTGACAGAATAATAAAAAGGTGTTAAGATTAAGATATATTAAATCTAGGGGGTACAAAAATGAAGGTACTTAATTCTATGAACTTACCACAGGCTTTTGTAAATGCGGTAAATCTCGAAAAACACAATGAGAAAGGTTGCTACTCGGCAACAACTCTCTTGAAGGGTTCAGCTTCTACAATTTTGACAGACAGACACTTTGACGAAATTGAAGTTGATGTAGCAGATTGCGTGTGGCAGATTTGGGGAACTGCCGTACACAAGATTTTTGAAGATTCTGGAATTGACGGCTTGAAAGAAGCAAGATTTGAAGTTCCTGTCAGTCATTCAAAAGTTACAGGTCGGGTGGATTTGTTTGACGAAAGAAACGGGGTTCTTTACGATTGGAAAACCGCAAGCACTTACAAATGCACTTTCAATGATTTTTCAGATTGGAAGAAGCAGGGTTTGATTTATGCTTGGCTTATGAAACAGAACGGACTTGAAGTAAAGGAATGCAGATTTATTGCACTTCTCAAAGACCATTCAAAAAGCAAGGCAAAGACCGATTCAAGTTATCCGCAAATGCCTGTTTACAATTATGAATTTGAAGTTACAGAAACAGACCTTGCCGAAATTGAAAACTTCATAAAAACACGGATCGCAGAACTTGAAAAGGCAGAACTTATCCCAGACGAAGAACTTGCACCTTGTAGCGAAGAAGAAAGGTGGCAAAGTCCTGCGAAGTTCGCCGTAATGAAAGAAGGTCGTAAAACCGCAATCAAACTTTTTGACAGTAAGGAAGAAGCCGAAAGCAATATGAAAGCACTTGGCGGAACTTACATTGAAGAACGAAAAGCAGAAGCCCGCAGATGTTCAGAATATTGCAATTGCAACATTTTCTGCCCGTTCTATAAAAAAATGGTTGAAGGAAAATAAAACTATGGCGGGGGAAACCCCGCTTAAACAAGGGGGTAAACAAAATGAAAGTAAGGGCAGATTTTAATTTCAGTTATGAAGCAATGGAAATCAAGGTGTGCAAGGGTTATGTAATCGGGGAATTTACACCGACAGAAGAAGGGGGCGATTTCAAGCCCGAATCGGTTATCTTGCAGAAGCTGATTGCAAAAGCACCAGACTTCAAAAAGGTGGAAGAACTTGCGATTGCAAATTGCCGTGTTCTTTATGACGAAGAAGAAACAGTCATAAACGTTGGAAGCCTTGCAGATTATCACGATTAAGGGGGCAAACTATGAAGCAGACGGAACAGGAAAAAAGAAATGCCGTTTATGACATAATGCGTGTTGATGAAGAATTACGCAAAAAGGCAGAAGCTTTTGCAAGTGGTGGCAAAACAAAAACAGAAAGAAACATTCGGGCGGGGTGGTATATCGGCAGACACAGACAGGGGGCAGAAAATGAAATTGAAAGAACTTGAAAAGGAAGTGCGGGGTTTTCTGATTTCAAACCCACAGACCAGAGCAAGTGACGATTTGCTCTATGCTATGCTCATTGAAGGCAGATTGCAGAGAATGGGGAAATCTTTGCATAGAATATCAGCGCACGATTATCTTCTGCACTACAGGAAATACGGCTTGCCGACAATCGAAAGTGTTGGAAGATGTAGAAGAAAGATACAGGAAAAAGACGAAAGTTTGAAGCCTGTTGAATCCGTAGAACTGCACAGAAAAGAAATGCAGAACAGTTTTGTTAAATATGCGGTTGGATCGTTGGGCTTGACATTTTAGGTGTTGACAATTATGTAAAAAAGTGTTAAGATGTATATATCAAAAGCAATAGGGGGCTTTATATGAACGAAGAAACAAAAATGAAACCTTATGTTTTTCACCACCAACCGATAAACAAAAGTCTGGAAGTGAAAGACGAAAATAAAAAAACATTGTTCACGATTTGTAGGGGCAAGTCATTTTTTCTTGATGTGGTTTTTGCAGACGGAACAATAAAAGAAGGTTTGACGGTAGAAGATATATTAAATCTTATACCAGACGCAACGATAACTAGTATAAAATGTTTTGCGTCATTCATTTATCTGTTTGCAAGGAGTATGTGATGAAAAAGACCATTAGGCAGATAGGGGAAAACAAATACAGGTATGAAAGAAAGCTTGAACTTTACGAAGCAATTTTAATCGGCATTGTGCTGATTGTTTTAATAACTTTAATTCTGTTGTAGGGGGTAAAAAATGACAGATATTAACAGCGTGTTTGTAATAGGTCGTATTACACAGGAAATCGGGGAAAATGACTTCGGTTATGTTTCCACAGGAACGGCAAAATTGACTTTGCATATTGCAAACAATGAAAGCAGAAAGAAGGGCGAAGAATGGGTTGACGAAACTTCTTTTTTTGACATTACAGTTTGGGGCAAGCCTGCCGAAAACTTGAAGCAGAAAATCCGCAAGGGTTTGTTGGTTGGGGTTTCGGGTCGCTTGAAACAGGACCGTTGGGAAAAGGACGGGCAGAAAAAAAGCCGTATTTACATCAACGCTGATTCTGTTCAGATTCTGGAAAAGGTTGAAAAGCCTGTTGAAAAGGCGGGGAATGATTCAGATTTCAAAGAAGATTTCCCGTGGAACTAGGGGGTAGAAAATGGCAAACACTTTGAAAAACGGGCAGAAAGACGGGGCAAGATTTTCCGTGTATCTGCGTTCTAATCAGTTGGAATGGCTTGACAGGGAAGCCGAAAAAATGGGTGTTTCTAGGTCAAAGTTCATTGAAATTAAAACCTTCCCGAAAGAACTTCAAATATTGAAAGACAGGAAAGGTGCAAAGAAGGGGGCAAGATAATGACAGTATTTGAAAAATTAAATGAAGCCCGCCTGCGATTTCAAAATGCGGGCATACAAAAAAGCGGGCAGAATAAGTTTGCGGGTTATTCATATTACGAATTGTCGGACATTCTGCCCGAAATAAACAAACTTGCAAACGAATTGAAATTCTGTTGCGTGGTAAACTTTACACCAGAACTTGCAACACTTGACTTCTGCGATTTGGAAGGTGACGGAAGAATTCAGTTTACAAGCCCTATGTCAACGGCAAGCCTTAAAGGGTGCCACGAAGTGCAGAACTTGGGGGCGGTTGAAACTTATATCAAAAGATATTTGTATCAGAACTGTTTTGAGATTGTGGAAAATGACGAACTTGACGGAACAATGAATCCTTCTGCTGATACAGAAGTTGAAAACCTTATAAAACAGGTTCAAGCAAAAATGAACACAATGAGTGACGAACAGTTGGATTTCACAAACAAGGCGATTGCGGGGCGAGATGTTCAGAAGCTCAAAGCAATTTTATCTAAAATGGGAAAGTAGCCCGTATGGGTGAAAAAATAAAATGCAAGACGAAAGTTTTGCAGGATTAAAACAACGGACAAGCCCTAGCCCGTGGCGGAAAATGTGAAAGCAGAAGTTAGACCCAAAACTCACCCGACTTCTGTGTTCCAGACGATTTTCAAACGGGCTTTATTCTAGGGGAAAAACAAAATGGAAAGAATAGCACTTTTTAATGACAGTTTTCAAAATTGGAAAACTCACGATATACCACACGCACAACTTATTTTAACAGATATTCCGTATCAATTAGGAAATCAGATGTATGGTTCAAACCCTGTATGGTATAAAGGCGGGGACAACGCAAACGGAGAAAGCGAACTTGCAGGAAAGCAGGCTTTTGATACAGATACAAAGGCGGGTTTCCGTATTTCTGAATTCTTCCACTTCTGCTCTAAACTTGTAAAAAAAGAACCGAAAGAAAAAGGTGAAGCAGGGTGTATGATTTTATTCTGTGCATACGAACAACAGGAAGAACTTATACACTATGCGAAAGAATACGGCTTTATGAAACATCAGATTTTTATATTTTATAAAAACTATTCTGCACAGGTTTTGAAGGCAAATATGCGGGCGGTTGGAAACTATGAAATTGCCATTCTTTTCTATCGTGATAAACTGCCGAAATTCAGAAATAACGGAAAAATGATTTTCACTTGTCGTGAATGGATTGAAGATAGAAATACACCGAAAATCCACCCGACACAAAAGCCCGTGCCTTTGCTTGAAGAACTTATCAGCTTATACACCGATATTGATGATGTAGTTATTGATTGTTGTGCAGGCTCTGGAACAACGCTTCTTGCTTCTGCAAACTTGGGAAGAAGGGCATACGGCTTTGAATTAAAGAAAGAATATGTAAAAGGGTTTTATGATAGGTTATTCCCGCTTATCAATGAAGATATGTTTATACAGGCAGAAAGGGAAGAAAAGAAAGCAATACAACAATCATTATGGGGCAATAAATGAAAATAGTATGTTATGCACAGCCGACAGAAAACGGCTTACTTCTTCACTATCCTAGTAAAGAAATCAAACAACAGATTCTGCACCTGTGGGAAGGAGCAAAAGAAAATTATAACGGCTATTTGAAAGTCGATTTACAAAAGCCGTATAAATCTAGAACTACAGGCGAAGGATCGCAGAACAATTTGTTTTATCTGTTGGTAACGGAAATATGCAAAGAAACGGGAAACGACATTGAAGATGTAAAAGACGCTTTGAAAGAAAAAGCAATCAAGCGTGGGTATCCTTATAAAATAAATAGGTTAACGGGCAGGCTTCGTCCTGCTTCTACAACAAAAGTCAATACTGTTGAAATGGGGTATCTGATAGACGAAGCAAAACAGGAGTTGGCAGAACTAGGAATAAACCCAGATAATTTTTAATTTTTTTTCTAAAAAAGTGTTGACAAGAATGTAAATAGGTGTTAAGATATAATCATAACAAAGCAATAGGGGGCTTTAATATGACAACAATTTATTACACAGTAACAGAAAGTGGAAAGGTGAGAGCGTTAAAAAAGGTAAATGAGTATGAAGCTTATGAACCTTTGACAGTATGTGGAAAGATGTTGGAAAGAAAAACACTTGTTGGGCTTTCTAATCTTTTGAGCAAACATATAAAAGGAGCTTTCTGTTTTAAGGAAGTATAAAAAACAGGGCGGGGAAACCCGCCTTTTTATAGGGGGCTTTAATATGAATAAAGAGCTTATAATTTTTTTCTGCGAAACAACAAAGCAGGGGCAACAGGGAAAGACAGTAATTTCCAATCCTAGCGAAAGCGACAAGCAGTATGCAGAGCGACAATTCAAGATGTGGTCTAACTGCTATCTTGTAAAGATTAGGGAAACAGACGAAAACGGAATGTTTTCTGATACTGTTTTATTCAAGCGAAATATTGAAATCTAAAATCAAGCGGGGGCGAAAGCCCTGCACCATAGGGGGCTATTTATGACAAAAGAAGAAGCTTATCTTGAAGAAAAGCATTTACAGGACGGGGAAGAATGATTGACAGATGTTTAGTCGGGATCGTGCTAGGGGTTTTACTTCTGGCACTTTCTTTTGTTATGGTCAATTCTGTAAGAATCGCAGAATTAGAAAAACAGGTTTCTGCCTTGAAGGTGGAAATTGAAGAAGCAGAAAAGCAGAGCCGATTGGCAAGGCAAGATGTTGACTTTATAATAAAGCTTACAACAGACCAATTAGCAAAGGGGGAAAAAGAATGACAGAAGAAGAAATGAAATCCAAAATTACAAAAGCCCATACAGACGGATACAACAGGGGTTATGCAAAGGCAGAAGAAAAGATAAAACAAAGACCAGATATAGAAGACGAGTTTTTTAGAGAACTGTTTAATTTTATAGATTGGTTAGCCCCCGATAGAGCAAAAAATGTTTTATTTACACAACTGCTTATCTGTATTCAAGACAAGTTTTATTCAATGCAGAAAGAAAACGCAGAACTTGAACAACAGATAGAGAAAATGAAGAATGGTGATAACTGTAAATATGGGTGTATAGCCTGTGGTAATTATATCTGTGAATTAGGACTAGATTGTAACGCTATACCTTTTCATTGTGATAAATGGGAGTTGAAAAATGACTAAAGACGAATTGAAAAAGGAAGCAGAAGAATGGATTATTAATAATTCAAAGGATTTTATAACAAATCCTAACTACTCACCATTTGATTATGCAGAAGCGACTTATCTTGCAAGTGCCGAGCCAAGAGAAAAGCGAATTGCAGAACTTGAAAAGGAAAACGCAGAACTGAAAAGAATACTCAATATAAGAAGTTGTCAGAATTGTAGGCATAATAGCAGAGATTGCCCTAATGACGGAAGTTGTAAACACTATAGCAAGTGGGAAGGTTATGAAAATCCACAACTCTCCAAAGCAAAAGAAAACGAAGTTATAATCCACAATCTGAAAGAAAATCCAGATGACTTACCAAAATGTGATGAAAGCAAAACGATAACTTTTTATGTTGAAGAATGGATTGAGAGTATTCAGAAATATAAAAAACACTATTGTTTAGGATTTTATAAAAAATCATTTATGAATGAAGATGTAAAACTGTTTGTTGAAAAAAGCATAGGGTATGAAAATGAACATTTACCAAAAACAGTTATTTTCTGGTATGAAAATCCTACGGTTTAAGGAGTAGCAGAATGACATTTTATGTATGTAAAAATTGCAATTACAAACACACTTTCTTGCCATTGGTTTGTGCAAAATGTAAGGGAACTAACTTCTACCCACTTGTTACAAGTGAGCCGACAGGAAACACAGATGTTTGTAACGGAATGGAAATACAAGAAGACGTGTTGAAGTTACGCATTGTAAATGAACAACTTAGGCAGGAAAACAACAATCTTCTTGATGTAATAAACAATTACGAAGTAAAGATTGCAGACTTGGAAAAGCAGATAGAGAAAATGCGTGATTGCCTTAAACGGTGGTATGAGCAAAAGTCAGAGAAGTTTACTGAAACTTTTTATGACAAACTTATGCGTGATACAGAAATGTATCTATGGAATGAAGGAGTGTCAAAATGACAGAGAAAAGAAAAACTATAATGCTTGAAAAAGCAAAAAGGCTTTATGATGACATAGACAAAAGGTTGCAGGAAGAACACGCAATCGAGTGGTTTGGGAAAAATGCAGTTTCTTTGAGAAATGCAAGAGAAAATCTTGAGTTTGTAATTATATGTCTTGATAAATTGGAAACAAAGGAGTAGCAAATGAGTGAAAGTATAGTACGCAGAGCAGACGAAGTTGAAAAGTGGGAAAAGATAAATGGTGAACTTCGGACACAGTTGGAACAGGCAAAAAAACTTCTTGAAAAATGGCTTTTCTTTAATGGCTTTAATTCTGCATTGAAGAAAGAAACGGAAGATTTCCTTGGAAAGAAAACAGAAGAACTCGGAATACCAGAAGGAGTTGAAGAAATAGAATGGCAAAGAAAGAACTTAAAGAACAGTTGAAATCTTATGAAGGGTATATCAACGACATTCCGCTTGTAATAGACCCCTGCAAGATGTGTAAAAATCATTCAGAAGAAAAAGTAAAATAAGAAAACCTGTTATTTTACTTTTAAGGCAGAAACTAAAATAAAGGAGTAAGAGAATATGACTGCACTAGAACGATTAGAACGCCTAAAAATACCTAAAGTACAATGTATTACTTGTGTTTATGCAGTTGAACTAAAAACAACACTTGCCTGTAAAAGAAGTGGAAAACTGTTAGTGCCACGATACCCAAAATTAAAATGTTTACACTATAAAAAGATAAAGGAGTAATTATGACAGAAGAAAAATATCAAAAAGAGATATTTAATAAAACTTGGAGAAACAGAAAAGTTCGTATTTTTTGGAATAAAAATGTTCCATATTTTCCACGACAATTCAAAATAGTTGGCAATGGTGGAAGAAAGAAAAATGGGGACAAGTGTTTTTCTTTTACGATTTGGTTAGGATATTTGGAAATAGTTTTTGCACATTTTTACAAGGAGTAAGAGAATATGACAGAAGAACAGGCATTTATTGAATGGAAGGCAGAACAATACAAACATCAAAGCACAGAAGAAGAATTGGAGTTTGTAGAACATCTGCACTATTTTTTAAAATATTTCAAAAAGACATTCCTAGACGGTTATCACGAATGTCAGAAGGAACACGAATGGCACTATGACGGAGTTCCAGATATAACGCACAAATCCTGTCTTGTAAATGTTGATTATTTGCCCAATATAATGCTTTGTTTTTGGAATGGGGAAGTTTGGATTGAGCCTAGAACACTTGAAAGGTTAAAGAAGGTAAAGGCTTGGAAATATGTAGACTTCCCAAAGGAGATTGAATAGAAATGTACAGATTGTTCTTTTGTGCTTTTGGCACATATCACTATAGTCATAGTGTATCAGCAATTCATACTCGTACAATAGATTTGTATTTTCCAAGTTTACAAGAAATGATGAAATGGGAGCAAGAACAAATAAAGGAGATTGAATAGATATGACAGGACAGATGGCAGAATATGTAGAATGTAGAAATAAATCTTGGAGAGAAAGACGAGATAAACAAAAAGAAATAAATTATTTCACAGGTTTTGATGACGGCTACCATGAATGTCAAAAGGAACACGAAGGAAAGTATAAAACTGCCTATATAAAAGGTGTCAGAACAATGGCAAATGCTTTGAAAGACTATGACAGAACAGACAGTGCTTGGACAGATTATTTTGAGCATACTGTCGATAAAGTGCTTAAAGATTTGTTGTCAAAGGAGATTGAATAGAATGAAAGTAAAGTTTCGTTTAAAAGACAAAATAGCGTGGTTGTTTTCACCCTGTCGCAGATGTAAAGACGGGATTGATTATTCTTGTATTTATTGTCCGAAAAGGGAAGAAGGAAAGAAATGGCAAAGAAAGAACTTAAAGAACAGTTGAAATCTTATGAAGGGTATATAAACGACATTCCGCTTGTAATAGACCCCTGCAAACAATGTAAGGTTTACAAAAAAAACAAGGGCTATGATATGGGGCATTATGACAAAGAAAAAGACGAATACATTGAAGGTGTCTGCAAAAACTGTTGTTGGTTTTATCCTAGTAATTTTGAATTAAACATTGAAGCAGAAAATCTTTGTTCTAACTGTAAGCACAAAAACAAAATTACTTCTGGAAAAGAACCTTGTCATTCCTGCGACAACGGAAACAGGTGGGAAGAATGAACGAAACACAGAAAGCAAAAAAGAAGTTTCGTCAGACAAAGGAATGGAAGAATTTTCGCAAGCTGATGTTTTCACAGTCTGGGAAGGTGGATCGCATAACACAAAAGCCCCTTCGCAAGGGTTGGCAACTTCACCACCTTCTTCTTGATGAAACAAGATATGCAGAATTAGACGAAAAAAACTTTGTATGCTTTAATAATTTAACGCACAAGTTCATTCATTGGTGCTATGGGTATTATCAGAAAGACCCTGCCATTATAGACAGAATTCGGGCAGAACTTGAAAAAATGAAAGAAATAAACATTGATAAAAATTAAAAAAGGTGTTAAGATAAAAGCAATAGGGGGCAAAAATGAAAATCTATCTATCGGGAAAAATTACGGGGCTTGATAAAGAAGTTTATACCAGACAGTTTGAACGGGCAGAAACATTCTACAAGACAAGCGGATTTGATGTAATAAACCCTGTGAAAATCGGGGAAGAAGTTTTGAAGATAAACCCGAAAGCCGAATGGCAGGACTTTATGATTCGGGATTTGGAAGCCTTGAAAACCTGTACCCATATTGCGTTACTAGAAGGTTGGGAAGAAAGCAAGGGTGCAAAAATGGAAAAGGCAGAAGCCGAAAAAATGGGGCTTGAAATTATGTATTTGAAATTTTACGGGGGCAAGAAATGACAGAAAAACAGAAAACCCAAAGGGAGCAGGCACTTAATAGAAGTTGCGGGGTTTGTGAAATTTGCGGGAAACCTTTATATAGTAATGCTATGCAAGGGGCACATAGGATTGGGAATACAATTACAAACAGAAATAAATATGGTTCTTTTTTTATAGACAGTAAATGGGATTTACTATATACTTGTTCTCTAGAATGTAATGCAAAGGCAGATGTAGGAAAGTCAATCGGTAATCAATTAAGAGTTTTGGCAGAAATACTTATAAAGGAAACTTCAGAACGAATTGGCAAAGTTGGGGTTGATTATATTGCAGATGTTCTTTTAGCAGAATACAAAAGAATGGGGTATGGGAATGAGTAGTATTGTTTATGAACTAGAAGGGAAAAGATACGGGAAATTAGAAGTAATTAAAAGGCTTGAAAAAATAAATCACAGAAGTCGGTGGCTTGTAAAATGTGAATGTGGAACAGAATTTGCGGTTTTACAATCTGGATTATTGGCGAAGAAAAAACCTACTAGTATGTGCAGGACTTGTGCTAGAAAACTTGTAGGGGAAAAGGTTATAAAAGATTTAACAGGGCAGAAATTCGGAAAATGGACAGTTATAAAAAGGGTTAGAGAAAACGAAAGAAGGGTAAGATATTTATGTAAATGTGAATGTGGAGCAGAACATATTGTGATAGGAACAACTCTAACAAGCGGAGAATCCACAAAATGCAAAAAATGTGGCTATAAATATGCGATCCATTATACACATAATATGTGTAATACAAGGCTTTATCATATATGGGAAAATATGAAAAAGCGTTGCAATAAGGAAACCGCCACAGGTTATAAGTATTATGGGGGAAAGGGTATAGAAGTTTGTGAAGATTGGCAAACAGATTTTATGAACTTTTATAATTGGGCTATGACGCACGGTTATTCTGATAATTTGACTATCGACAGAATAGATGTAAATGGCAATTATGAACCTTCAAATTGTCGGTGGATTACTATCTCAGAACAACAAAACAATAAAACTGTAAATCATATTCTAACATATAAGGGCGAAGCTCACACAATTAAACAATGGAGTAATATAACAGGGCTTTCACAATCTGTGATATTAGGAAGAATAAATCGGTACGGTTGGACTGTAGAAAGAGCCTTAACAGAACCTTTACATAAAGAATATTCTCACCATAGGAAATGAACATAAAGGGTGTAAAGCCGTGGAACGAAAACGAAAACTATTGCAAACAATAGAAAGCCGTGTTAAAATATGCTCAATGGGGGCAAATAGTGAAACAGATTAAAACTATATCAATAAAATGTGAAACACAAGACAGGCTAGAAATTGCAGAAATGACAGAATTGCAGGGCGGACTGAAAGAAAGAACCGATATAGATTATGACAAAATAAAACTGTCAATCTGCAAGTTCGGTTTTTCTTTCCCCTTCTTTATCTGGAAGAACGGAAACAAAAATTATTTAATAGACGGACACGGCAGATTTGCAACCTTATGCAAAATGCAGAAAGACGGCTATATTATCCCGCCTTTACCCGTTGTCTATATCCAATGCAAGAATAAGACGGAAGCAAAACAAAAGTTATTAAGATTGAATTCTCAATATGGTCGTATGACGAAAGAATCTGTTTTGGAGTTTGCCGAAGATTTGGAACTCAACTTTGACGAAGTTTTATTGCCGTTTGGGACTATTGACTTTTCAGAAGAACCGCTTGATTTGAATTATAAAGACGAAACAGGTATGGGGGGGGGTATGACAGATAATTTTCAATTGTCGCTTACCTTCCCGACAGAATACAAAGAAAGGCTTGAAGCCTATGGCAGAAGAAACATTGAAAAAGATGTTATGAAGAAAATAGAAAAGGGGGAAATATAATGCCTAGATGTGGAAGTCAATGTATATTATGCGATGTGCCTGTAAGGTTTGATACCTATGTCGGTTGTTCGCACGCCTGTTCTTATTGTTTTGTAAACAGAAAAAAAGATATTAGTAAAATCGAATTAAACGAAAGCCCGCAACAATTACGGGATTTTATCAACGGGAAAAGAACACTAGAAACAAAGTGGTGCGATTGGAATATTCCGTTGCATATCGGGGGAATGTCAGATCCGTTTCAACCTTGCGAAAAGATACACAAAAGAACGCTGGAATGTTTGAAGATTTTAGCAGAAACAAAATACCCGTTCATAATCTCAACAAAAAACACACTTCAAGCAACAAAAGAATATCTTGATGTTTTGAAAGATTGTAATTTCGTATTTCAAGAAAGTATGGTTTGCTCAAAGTTTGACGAATGGGAAAAGGGGGCACCAACTTTTGAAGAGCGATTAAAAGCTATCGAAGTAATGGGGAAGGTCGCAAAAAGAACTATTGTTAGATGTCAACCTTGGGTTCCGCAAGTTCAAGCCGATATTATAAAAAATCTACCCAGATATAAAAAAGCGGGGGTTTACGGGGTTATTTTTGAAAGTATGAAATATGGACAAAAGAAACCGCACACAGTAAAGTTCTATGGCGATAATGTCTATGAAAAAAATTATTTAATTCCATATTGGCAACAACTCAAAGAAGAATGCCATAAAAACGGGCTTGTATTTTTATCTGGTGAAAACAGATTAAGAACTATGGGCGATAGTTTAACCTGTTGCGGTTGTGAAGGTTTGGAAGGTTTCAAAGTAAGCACATTCAATCTTAATTCTATAAAAGGCAAAAGAGAAATGGAAATTACCGAAGGAATGAATGTTGTTTATAGCGGTTCTTGTCTTAAAACTGTAGAACAGACAAATGTAATGTATCAGCGTATAAAGACAAAGAGTTATAAAGATGTTGCCGAATGGTATATGAATAATCACCTTGATATAGTGCAATAACACGAACATAACACGAAAAAGGGGGAATAAATGAACGAACAGAATTTAAGAACTCCAACAAGTGAAGAAGCCCGTGCTATGCAACGCAAAGGGGCAGAAAAACGAAAAGAAAATAACGCAAAGAAAAAACTTATGTCGCAGATTTACGCAGAGTTTCTTGAAAGAGAATATTCTGTAAAAGTTGCAGAAGGCACAAAAAAAATAACAGGAGCAGAACTTGTAAACGAAGCAATGAAAAAGATTATCGCTAGGGGCGATAGTTCTTCCGTTGCCGTTATGCGTGAAATAAGGGAAACACTCGAAGGGCAGAAAATAAACCTTTCGGGAAGCGTGGAAACAAAACTCCAGACAACCGAAGAACGATTAAAAGCCTTTGAAGATTTAATGAAATAATGGACTTTTCAAAATATAAACTTGCAGAACCCGAAATCCCGAAAATCTCAAAAACACAATTCTTAAAGCTTTCACCCGAAAAGCAACGGGAATATTTGCGTTTATATAAAACACAGTTTATTCCGAAGTTATCTGTTTTAAGGGAACATCACAGGTTCTACACGATCCACGGCGGGCGGGGTTCTGGGAAAAGCACAAGCGTTGCAAAATGGCTAACACAGAAAATGACCGCAGAACCGCACACCCTTCTTTGTACCCGTGAAATACAAAACTCACTTGCAGAAAGTTCTTATCAAATGCTTGTAGATATGATTGCATATCAAGAGCTTGGCGGGTGGAATATTCAGAAAGAAAAAATATATAATGACAACGGAAGCAAGATTATATTTCACGGCTTGCGTGATAACAAATCGGCAAACAGTTTGAAATCGTATGTCAATATAGATTTGGT
>Ga0310786_10002762_pt1 | contig 26352 bp, 22 predicted proteins | sample AusTroGonzalo_MG_FD_203881 | JGI IMG/M metagenome (GOLD analysis project Ga0310786, IMG submission 203881) | Bovine rumen microbial communities from tropical cattle in Woodstock, Queensland, Australia - Gonzalo_03 (v2) (version 2) | ecosystem: Host-associated > Mammals > Digestive system >...
ATACGAGTCCGGAGAGATGGACTTCTCATTCACATTCCTCTACAAGATTGCAGAGAGATGCGGTGTTGACATGGTCGAACTCCTCACAGGAGGCAAGCCCCATCTGGACGATTGTACTTTCGTGAAGAACGGCAAGGGTCTTCCGATGAAGAGGCGTCTCGGATTCGAGTATCAGCATCTTGGATACACGATGAAGGACAGGCTGTCCGAGACCTTCGTTGTGATCGCACCTTACATCGAGGGCGACAACGATCAGAACGTGCACCTCTCATCCCACGCAGGCAACGAGTTCGACTACGTCCTCGAGGGAACGATGAGGTTCGTCCACGCAGGCCACTTCTATGACCTGGAGCCCGGAGATTCCGTCTATTACAACAGCGGCATGCCCCACGGCATGTACGCCACCAGCAAGTCGGGATGCAAGTTCATAGCATCCGTCATGAAGGGTGAGGAGAAATGAGGAACCTCAATCTCAGGTACGTGGACGAGGAGTACGACGAGAAAGGCATACTGAAGCATGTCGAGTACCACTACCCCGACAACTACAACTTCGGATACGATGTCGTGGACGAGATCGCAAGGGAGGAGCCCGACCGTCTCGCCATGATCTGGACCAACCCGGAGGGCGAGGAGAGGAGGTTCACATTCGGCGACATGAAGAGGATGTCCGACAAGACCGCCAACTACCTGCTCTCCGCAGGAATATAGAAAGGCGACATGGTCATGGTCATCCTGAAGCGCCACTACCAGTTCTGGTATACCATCGTAGCTCTCCACAAGATTGGAGCTGTCATCGTGCCCGCGACGTTCATGCTCACCAAAGGAGACGTCGAGTACAGGGTCAGGTCCGCTTCGATAAAGGCAGCCATATGCACCGACATGAACGGCGTTTGCGATGCTGTCGATTCAGCAGAGGACGTCCCTTCCCTCGAGATCAAGATGATCGTTAACGGGAAGAGGGACGGATGGATGCAGTTCGACGAGGGAGTAGAGAAAGCATCGGATAAGCTGGACAGGGTCGAGACCCATGTCAAGGAGCCGATGCTGATGTACTTCTCATCGGGAACATCCGGATACCCCAAGATGGTCCTCCACGACCACCTCTACAGCTTAGGACACCTTTCCACCGCCAAGTACTGGCAGAACGTGGATCCCGAGGGAATCCACCTCACCATCGCCGACACCGGATGGGGAAAGGCGGTATGGGGAAAGCTCTACGGCCAGTGGCATATGGAAGCTGCAGTGTTCGTATACGATTACGAGAAGTTCGAGCCCCACGAGATAATGAACATAGTCGAGAAGTACAGGATCACTTCCCTGTGCTGCCCTCCCACCATGTTCAGGATGTTCATCAACGCCGGACTGGAGGGACACGACCTGTCATCGCTGAAGTACTGCTGCATCGCAGGAGAGGCACTGAACCCCGATGTGTTCAACAGCTGGTTCAAGGCCACAGGCATCAAGCTGATGGAAGGATTCGGACAGACCGAGACCACATGCACAGTCTGCAACATAGTCGGCATGGAGCCCAAGCCCAGCTCGATGGGTAAGCCCTCGCCGCAGTACAGGGTCATGATCGTCGACGACAACGGCAACGAATGCCCCGCAGGAACCGAGGGAGAGATCGTCATATCCTACGAGCCCAAGCCTCCGGGACTGATGATGTGCTACTACCGCGACGAGGAGAAGACCAAGAAGGCCATGCACGACGGATGGTACCACACCGGAGACGTCGCATGGAAGGACGAGGACGGCTACTATTGGTACGTCGGAAGGAACGACGATGTCATCAAGTCGTCAGGATACAAGATCAGTCCGTTCGAGATCGAATCCGTGCTCGTTACGCACCCTGCGGTCATCGAATGTGCAGTTACAGGAATCCCCGATCCGGTCAGGGGACAGCTCGTAAAAGCGACAGTTGTCCTCAGGGAAGGGTACGAACCGAGCGAGCAACTTAAAAAGGAGCTTCAGGATTTCGTCAAGCATGAGACCGCCCCTTACAAGTACCCGAGGGCATTGGATTTCGTCAAGGAACTGCCCAAGACGGTCAACGGTAAGATCCAGCGCGGAGTAATAAGAGAGAAGGATAAGAAATGACGAACGAGGTCACCAAGCGCACCTTCACGACCAGGACCCCGGACAAGCCCGGAGCGTTCATGCTGGCCTGCAAGGTGATAATGGAGAAGGGAGGCAACATAACCCGTGTCAGCTACAAGAGGGGAGGTCTGAACCTCTTCATCGAGGTACAGGGCACGAGGGATCAGCTCAATGCGATAGAGAAGGGTCTGAGCGAGATATCCTATGTGGATTACGTTCCCAGGATCCCTATCGTGCTGGTGATGGAGGTCAAGATAAGCGATACCCCCGGCTCTCTCTTCCCGGTCCTCAAGATCATCGACAAGTACGACGTCAACATATCCTACCTGAACTCCAGGGCGGAGAACAGGGAATACCAGTACTTCAAGATCGGAATGGAGGTCAGCGACCCGCAGGTCTCCAAGAAGATCCTGGACGAGGTCTCGGAGATATACCTGCTGAACGTGGTCCAGTACAACGGCAACTACGACGAGCTGGACTACACGGTGGAGTACATCCGTTTAGCTAACACCATCCAGAAGCTGTTCAGCCTGGAGGATTCCAAGATCATGGAGTTCATGGCAGAGTGCCGCAGCGCATCTGCGATGCTCAAGGGCAAGGGGCAGGACCCCACCGTCGTGTTCGACAAGATCCTCCAGCTGGCGAATTTCATCGCATACCACAGGGACCTTAACTTCAAGCCGAGGATCACCACCCATCAGCTCACGGAGGAGACCACGCTCACCGTTATCGAGCCTCCCTGCGGCAGCAACACCTACGTCCTCAGGAACGGCGATGCGCTGCTGTTCGTGGACTCCGGAATGGGAATATTCTCGGACGAGATGATAACGGAGCTCAGGGAGATGTTCCCGGCGTTCTTCAGCATGGACAAGCTGATGCTTATCACCCATGCGGATGCCGACCACTGCGGACTGCTCTCCGTCATCGAAGGCGCAGAGATACTGGTCAACAAATGGAACGCGGACAGGCTCCGCGATATGGCAAGGCCTATCAAAGACGAGGATGCGTACAACTACTGCTACGCACGCCTCAGCAGGATTATCACAGACTTCGTCGCACCCGATGCGAAGAACATCAGGGTCATCGGAGGGGAGCAGACCGTCGAGCACGACGACTTCCTCCTTCTCGGCGAGGTAAGATTCGGCGACATAGAGCTGGAGGTTTACGAAGGCCCGGGAGTGCACTCCAAGGGCGAGACCGTGATCCTCTGCAGGGAGCCGAAGCTGCTGTTCACAGGAGACCTCTACTCCAACACGAAGGACGTCACCCCCGAGAGAGGGGAGTTCAACGCCATCGCGCCCTTCGTGCAGACAGATTCGGAGGATGAATTGGAAAGACTTACGGACGCCCGTTCGAAGCTCGGTGCGATAATGGATTCCATCGGCAGGAGCGGAATGATCGTGTGCGGCGGACACGGAAACATCAAGAGGCTATGAGGCGAGCGGACATGTACAGCACCATCGAGATTTCAGCACGCATCCATGCGATGCGCGACCTATGCGGATTGTCAGTCAAGGACATGGCCGAGGCCACCGGACTCACCGAGGAAGAGTACATCAAGTGCGAGACCGGACAGAAGGACTTCCCGTTCACATTCATCTACAAATGCGCCGACAGGTTCGGCGTAGATATTGTGGAGCTGATCACAGGCGAGAATCCCCGTCTTGCCGATTATACGGTCATCCATGACGGGATGGGCCTTCCCATCAAGAGGCGCGGAGGTTTCGAGTACAACCATCTGGCCTCCAACTTCAAGAACAAGATGGCGGAGCCGTTCCTCGTCAATGCCCCTTACATCGAGGAGGAGCAGGATGCAGAGATCCCGCTGTCGCAGCAGGACGGCCAGGAGTTCGATTTCATCATCTCCGGAAGCATGAAGTTTAGGTTCGAGAACCATGAGGAGAACCTCATCGCTGGGGATTCCGTTTACTTCGATTCGAGCAAGCCTCACGGCATGATCGCCACCAGCAAGGACGGCTGTACGTTCCTATCCGTTGTCATGAAGAAGGAGGGCAGCAGATGACCAGGGACATCAACCTCAGGTACGTCGACGAGACATACGATGAGAACGGTCTCCTGAAGACATACAAGGTACACTATCCGGATGATTTCAACTTCGGATACGATATCGTAGACGATATCGCTATCAACGATCCCGACAGACGTGCACTGGTATGGTGCGACGACAGGGGACACGAGAAGGTCTTCACCTTCGCTGACATCAAGCGCATGTCCGATAAGACTGCAAATTACCTTACGCAGCACGGAATTAGGAAGGGAGATATGGTCCTCGTCGTCCTGAAGCACAACTACCAGTTCTGGTACGTTTCCGTGGCGTTGCACAAGATGGGCGCCGTCATAATCCCCGCGACGTTCATGCTGAAGAAGCATGACATCGAGTACCGTATCAACTCCGCTTCGATCAAGGCCGCCATCGTCACATCCGATGCACCCGTCTGGCAGGAGTTCGATATCGCGGAGAACATCCCCACGCTGAAATTCAAATGCATGACGAACTCCCAGTACAACGGGCCCTGCCCCGAGGGCTGGGACGATTTCGATGCAGGAGTGGAAGCTGCATCAGAGGACTGGTCCAGGGTCAAGACCCATGTCAGGGACATGATGATGATATACTTCACATCGGGTACCTCGGGCAACCCCAAGATGGCCGTACACGACTTCTCCTACCCCATCGGACACATTCTCACTGCGAAGCATTGGCATTGTGTTGTCCCTGACGGACTGCACTGGACCGTCGCCGAGACCGGATGGGCCAAGAACGCATGGGGAAAGCTCTACGGCCAGTGGATCATGGAGGCTGGATTGTTCGTCTACGAGCACAACAAGTTCGACCCCGTAGCTGTGATGAACCTCATCGAGAAGTACAGGATCACCACGTTCTGCTGTCCTCCCACGATGTTCAGGATGTACTGCAACGCAGGACTGGAGGGACACGATCTCTCATCACTGACCCATACCAACATCGCCGGAGAGGCTCTCAATTCCGATACATTCGACAAATGGTACGCGGCCACGGGTCTGAAGCTCATGGAGGGATTCGGACAGTCCGAGACCACCGTTCTGGTGGGTAACCTCAGGGGAATGACCCCCAAGCCAGGTTCCATGGGTAAGCCGTCGCCCCAGTACAAGATCGATATCGTCGACGAGGACGGAAAGTCCTGTCCTCCCGGAATAGTCGGGGAGATAGTCGTAGGAATAGACCCTCACCCGGCCGGAATCTTCGTCGGATACCTGCATGACAGGCAGAAGACCAGAGCAACGCTCTTCGGAGGATACCATCACACCGGGGATCTGGCATCGAAGGACGAGGACGGATACTACTGGTATGTCGGCAGGAACGACGACGTCATCAAATCATCCGGTTACAGGATCAGCCCGTTCGAGATCGAGTCGGTCCTCCTCACGCACCCGTGCTGTCTGGAATGCGCAATAACTGGTGTTCCGGATCCGGTAAGGGGCCAGATCGTGAAAGCCACGATCGTCCTCAGGGAGGGATTCGAGGGTACGGATGAGCTGAAGAAGGAGCTTCAGGACTACGTCAAGCACGAGACAGCCCCCTACAAGTATCCGAGGGCCATCGATTTCGTGAAGGAGCTGCCCAAATCGATCTCCGGAAAGATCAAGAGGGTCGACATCCGTAACAGGGACAAGGCTCTCGCCGAGCAGAACAAACAGTGAATTCAGCTATTCCGCTGTCCGATTCTTTCGCAGATTTCCATATATCTTAGCTGTGCTAGGCTGAGGCAAAAATATAGATATATGGCGGATATATCTAGGATATATGGTGCAGGAACCTCCTTTTCAGATTACGCCAGCAATACTCGATCTGGTCGTAAGAATATCCAGGAAGATTGACAGTCTGGAAGGTGCCATATTCCATGAACGCAATCTTAGGCTGAGAAGGCAGAACCGTATACGTTCAATCTACTCATCCTGTGCGATAGAGGCTAATTCACTTTCGTTCGTCCAGGTTTCTGATATTGTTAACGGCCGCAGGGTCGTTGGACAGAAAAAGGAAATTGAGGAGATCAAGGGAGCAACAGAAGCATACAATGAACTAAGCCATGTGGATCCATACAGTATCGATGATTTTCTGAAGATGCATGCGGTATTAACGAACGGGACTGTTCCTGAGTCCGGGAAGTTCCGTACAGTCGGAGAAGGGGTATTTGCCGGCGACAGGCTGATATTCATGGCACCTCCGCCGGAATTCGTCTCTGAACATATGCAGAATCTCTTTGCATGGATGTCCAGGAATAAGGATTCCGTTAATCCTCTGATCCTCTCCAGCGCATTCCACTACGAGATGGTTTTCATCCATCCTTTCACAGATGGCAATGGTAGGATGGCGCGTTTGTGGCAGACTGCCTTATTAGGCAATTGGAACGAACTGTTCTTCTGGATGCCTATAGAAACCAGGATCCATAAGTCACAAGAGGATTATTACAGAACGATAAACCTGTGCAATTCTCAGGGAGACTCGACAGCGTTCATAGAATTCATGCTCCGTATGATACTGATGTCGCTGGAAGATGTGGATTTCGAGATCAAAGAGACAACGCCGATTATCAATTCAAGGATATCAAGGATGTTGGAGCTGATGGATCCGGATAGAACCTATTCGTCCTCTGAACTGATGAGGATGCTTGATCTGAGTTCTCAACCTTCATTTCACAGAGATTATCTCAGACCGTCCTTGGATCAAGGTCTACTGTCCATGACAGAACCGGACAATCCGAAGAGCCCTAATCAGAGATACAGGTTGACAGGCAGAAACTGAGACCTGATCAGAGGATAACGTCCTTCCTGCGTTCCTCTACCTTCTTCTTTATGGACCTTCTGATCACCTTGGTGCAGGGCCATTTCATATCCATATACGCGGTAAGCTTCATTATGTCCGCGTCAGGATTCGTGAGCGCCAGATATACGCGGCTCATGAACATCGAAACGGCATACGGGAAGTCGTCGCAGATCTGAGGGCGGTCCTTCCAGATGGTGCATCTGTTGTCGTCGCCGAGGAACGGGCAGGGTCCGTCGTTGAGCTTGTTGATGAGGAATCTCCCATCAGGCATCTCCACGACGTACTGCATTTGGAACATGAAAAGGGGGACGTTTGCCGCGGAGGCGACCCTCTCGATCTCCTCCGGGCGTATGATAATGTTTGGCTGATGGCAGCAGCGGCCGCACATCTCGCAGGGGAAGTTGTCCTTGTAGGATAGACAGATATCGTAAGCGATATCGAGATTGTGCTCCATCTCGGGAGTTATCTCGTCCAGACCTTCGAGGATGTACTTGCCGCGGTAGACTGCCATCTGTTCAGGCCACCATCTGGTAGATTCCGTAGATGAACGCGAAGACGCTGAGGATCATACCGATTCCGCTCATGAGCATCAGCATGTTCTTGTTCTCGGCATTCATGAGCCTCGGAACGTTGAAGGAGTATCCTCCAAGGACCAATCCGACTGCTCCCAGGATCATGCCCACCATGTTGGTCGCCTCGAATAATGCGAGGGCAGCGGCAGCGATACCTACGATCAAGGTGATCACATTGAAGATGGATTTGTTGACCTTCATCTCGGGAATGTATGTCTCTCCCAGCTTCCAATCGCATTTCTCGCAGAATATGGCGTTTTCGGCGTTGTCGAAACCGCACTTTGAGCATTTCATGGACTGATGATTGCCTGCTCACATATTAGAGTTTCAGTAGCACCTCTGCTCTGGACCTGAGCGTCCCGAAGCGAGTCCTCTCCTCCTTGAGCTCGGCGGAGACCACGGAGAATCCCTTGAATGCGTCAACGATGTCTTCTACCTCGTAGAAGCGGTAGAATATGTCGGAATCGCTGCGCTTCTCGGAGCGCATGTCCCTCTCGGTGAAGCTGCGTATGAAGACGAATCCGCCGTCCTTGAGCACTCTGGAAACCTCACCGACGGTCGCTGAAAGCTGTGCATCATCCAGATGTTCAAGCACATGGACTGCAGTGACAAAGTCGAACGTTGAATCGGGGAAGGGGAGTTTGTCTATGCTCCCTACCACGAACTCGGCCCGGGGGAAGCGTTCCCTGCATTGCTGGATCGCGGTCTCAGAGAAGTCAATGCCCGTGACCTCGAATCCCTCGTCTATGAGGGTAGAAACGGTCTTCCCGTTCCCGCAGCCCAGATCGAGTGCCTTTCCAGTAACACGAATGGGTACAGTAGTGTTACCCCTCCAGGCAGTGCGGTTCTTGGAGTAGAACTCGTCCCAGAGTTCCTCCTGTCTCATCTCTTGTACACCTCATCCACCTTTCTGAGCCACTGGTAGAACAGCTCGACGGCGATCTCGGAAAGCTTCACGAACGTGGTGGTCGGTCCTTTCATCATCCTGTTGGGTCTCATTGAGATGCGGATGCCGTCCAGCTCGAAAACTTCGGACCTATCGGCTTCTGAATTGTTATGGATGACCAGGTTCCTCATCAGGAAAATCGCATCCCATTTCTTCAGCTGTTCCGGAGTGACCAATCCTTTCTGGGCCGAAGCGTAGATGATGTATCTGAGGTAAAGGTAGCTGTTATCCTTGAGGGCCAGCTCCTTGATGTCGTTCATCCAGTATGCGGGGATGCAGTCCTTCGCAGCCTTCTCTATGGATGACATGGTGTCCGTGAACAGACCTCTGGTTACGATCATGATCCTCTCAGTCTCCTGGGTCTTGTCCGAATCCTCCAGGAACGGTCTGACGGATCTCTCGAGGAGCACAGCTATCTCCCTTGTGAGGATGCCGCGGTTGTGAATGTTGTAGAAGCACATCGAACGGAAATCGTTTTGTCTGTTGGCGATATGGGTCTCAACGTCGGTTATCATATTGCCGACACCGTCGATGAAAGTACCAAGCTCCTCGATTACGCTGTTCACGACCTTGAATCTCAGTTCGGTTATATGATGGTGTCACCGTTGGACTTTGAGATTCATCTGCAGTTTGGCTGCATGAAGGACTTAAGTCAAAGGATAAAATTGGTAAGAAATATGAAAACGATAGCCACACCTTTATAAGCATAGGACTCGGTCCATTTTCGCGCGTATAGGACGGGGATTCCATGTCAACTAAGGTCGATCTGAGCGATAAGAAGTATTACATCAACAGGGAGCTCTCGTGGCTCGAATTCAACCAGAGGTGTCTGGACGAGGCCAACAATGCTGAGAATCCTGTACTGGAAAGGGTGAAGTTCCTCGCTATCTGTTACAACAATCTCAACGAGTTCCTAATGATCCGTATGCCCGGATTGCTGAGCAAGACTCCCTCCATCGCACAGACCGCCCCGGATTACATCCACACCGACAAGATCATCGGAATGGTGTCCGAGAGGATCGCCAAGCTCACCGCTGACTACGAGGTCTGCTGGAAGAACCTCAGGAAGCTGCTCGCCAAGGAGAAGATATTCATCAAGAAGATTGAGGATCTTACCCCAGAGCAGCTGGAATGCGTCAGGAAGTTCTACAGGGAAAGAGTCCACATGCTCCTGACGCCCTTGGCATTGGATATCTCCCACCCGTTCCCCTTCATCTCCAACAACTCCCTCAATGTGGCATTCAGGCTCAGAGGGGAGACCAACGGAGTCGTATACGCCAGGGTGAAGGTACCAGATACGCTTGACAGGTTTATTCGTATCCCTGGAAAGAGCAAGGTCGAGTTCGTCGCCATCGAGGATATCATAAGGGATTCGGCGGACCGTCTGTTCCCCGGAATGTCCATCCTCGGTTCGTACTCCTTCTGCATAATTAGGAATGCGGATGTGAAGGTTTCCATCGACGAGGCATGCGATCTTATGTCTGCAGTGGAGGAGAGCATAGGAGAGAGGGACATGGGATATCCTGTGGCCATGATGGTCAATTCGGATATGCCCAAGAACATGCGTGCGAAGTTCCTCAAGAACCTCAACCTCACAGAGGAGCAGGTCATAACCACAAAGGATGCATTGGCCCTATCGGATCTCTGGCAGCTCTACGGACTGGACCGCCCCGCTCTGAAGGAGAAGCCGCTCATACAATCCACGCCCAGCGATCTCCAGGAGGATTCGGATATCTTCGATTGGATCAGGAAGAGGGACAGGATCCTCTACCATCCGTACGAATCATTCTCCAACATCGTCAGGTTCATGAACCAGTCCGCAATGGATCCCAACGTCCAGAGCATCAAGATATGCCTTTACAGGCTGGGTTCCGACCCTTCGATATTCAACGCTCTGAAGATGGCCAGGGTCAACGGAAAGAGTGTCTCGGTTCTGATGGAGCTCCGTGCCAAGTTCGACGAGGACCGCAACATCAGATGGGCCAAGGAACTGGAGGCCATCGGTGTGCATGTGGTCTACGGACCTGTCAATCTCAAGGTGCATTCCAAGCTCCTGCAGGTAATCAGGCTCGAGGGTTCGCAGCTGGTCACCTACACCCATATGAGCTCGGGTAACTACAACGTCAGCACCGCCAAGCAGTACTGCGATATCTCATTCCTCACTGTGAACAAGGATCTCGGAGAGGATGTGTCCGAGCTGTTCAACGCCCTTACGGGATACTACGGCCAGAGGAAGTACAAGCACCTCCTCGTCGCACCTACGACGCTGAAGAAGGGTCTCATCAAGAAGATCGACAACGAGATCAAGATCCACGAGACGAACGGCAACGGCCACATAATCATGAAGGCCAACGGTCTCATCGACCAGGATATAATCGCAGCCCTCTACAGGGCATCAAATGCCGGTGTCAAGGTCGATCTGAACATCAGGGGACTGTGCTGTCTGCGCCCCGGAATCCCCGACGTGTCGAAGAACATCCGCGTAATCAGTATCGTGGACAGGTTCCTCGAGCACTCCAGGATATACTACTTCAACAACAACGGCAGCCCCGAGATGTATATGGGTTCCAGCGATATGATGCCCAGGAACCTTCTGGCAAGGATAGAGGTACTGTTCCCTGTCCTGGACAAGAGCCTGATGAAGTCCATCAAGGACAACATCCTCGACATCCATTTCGCCGACAATGTGAAGGCGAAGGAGCTGAAGGATGACGGAACCTATGTGCCTGTGAAGAAAGAGGGCAAGCCTCTGAGGTCTCAGCAGTGGTTCATAGAGAACAACGGCTGCTGGCAGCCCAAATGAGATAAAACTTCAAAAGTAAAAGATGCAGGGGGCAACCCCTGCTATTTTGTTTTCAGTCTTTCAGCTCTTCTTTCAGAGTGTCGACGATCGTCTCGAAGACCTTGATCCTTGCGTACCTCTTGTCGACGGCCTCCACATCGATCCACGGTGCGAACGAGGTGTTGGTCTGCATGATCATGCTGTTGACATACTTGTCGTAGATGTCCCATTTCTCCCTGTTGCGCCAGTCCTCATCGGTGAGCTTCCACTGCTTGAGGGGATTGTTCGCACGGTCGTTGAAACGGGCCAGCTGCTCATCCTTATCGATGTCGATCCAGAACTTCAGGATGATGATGTTCTGGTAATGCATGGCGGCTTCGCACAGGTTGATCTCTCCTGCTGCGCGCGAGTATTCTGCTTCCGTACAGAATCCTTCGATGGGCTCCACCATCATCCTTCCGTACCAGCTCCTGTCGAATATCGAGATCTCTCCGGGTGCGGGCATGCTCCTGCAGAACCTCCACAGGTGCGTATGGGCCTTCTCCTCCGCCGTGGGTGCAGGTGTGGGGTAGGTCTTGTATCCGCGGGGGTTGAGCGATTGCGTCACCCTCCTGATGATTCCTCCTTTACCGGCCGCGTCCCATCCCTCGAACACGAGCACGAGGGCCTTGTCGCTCTTCGCCAGCTTGATCTGCAGCTCTCCGAGCTTCCTCTGCAGCTTGTCCAGCTTCTTGAGGTACGTCTCCTTGTCCAGCTTCTTGGTCAGGTCACGGTCCTTCCTCGGATTGGGATAGGACTCGAGGATCTGGAACGTCTCAGGCTCCCTGGGGGTCCTAAGTATGTTGGAAAGCCTCATCTCCAGGAATTCTGCAATGGTGGAAATGGTCTCCTTGAAGTCCCCTACCTCGATGATATCCCACGGAGCGTATTTCGTGTTGGTGTGATCGATCAGCGTGGCGATTGTCTTGTCCTCGATCGAGAAGTCCTTCATCTTGCCTATGTCGTTGAAGACATCGCTCTCTCCCTCCAGGGGGACGGGATATGATTTCTTGTGCTTCTTCAGCATATCCTCGTCAATATTCAGATAGATCTTGACAAGGAATACTCCGTTGTTGTACAGGTACCTCTCGAACTCGTTGATGAAATTGGTATCGGTGTTCATCAGCTTGTTATCGTTGCATAATGCCCCGCTGTACCAACCCCTGTCGAAGACCGCGATCTTGCCCTTGGGGGCGATGTGGGTCAGACAGTACTTGATGTAATTGCCGGGGTAGTTGCAGATGCTGTTGTAGCTGACGTTCCTCGGTTCGAAGACCGTGATGATCTGATTGATGATGTGCGACATCGCCATTCCGCCGGGACCTTCGAACAGTATGACCGTCGCCATATTCCTCTCGTAAAGCGAGTGCTGCAGCTGTGTGAGTGTACTCGCCTTGTCTTTGCTGACCAATAGCTCCATAGGATGCGTATCACGTTAACAGGATAATAAAACGGTTGGATGGGTATCACTGCGATTGTCGACAGACGGAAGTCGATATCAACCGTCGATTACGAATTTCGTAGCACCTACAATCCGAGTATTCCCTGCTTTTTCTTTATATATAATCCTGATATAGGCTCTATTAGTAGGAGCAGCACAGCTGCTCGAGGATGTGTAGAACATGTTCTGGAATCCAAAGATGGAATGTATGCCCGTGGAGGAGATGAAGAAGCTCCAATACGAAGAACTGAAATCGCTTGTCACAAAACTGTACGAGTCCAATCAGTTCTACCGCGCCAGGATGGACTCCAAAGGCGTAAAGCCGGAGGATATCAAATGCATTGAAGACATCTCGAAGCTCCCGTTCATGTTCAAGCAGGACCTTCGTGACAACTACCCCACGAAGATGTTCTCGGTCCCCAACAACCAGATCGTCAGGTACCATGTATCGTCAGGTACCACTGGAAAGCCGACGCTCGTAGGATACACCCAGAAGGATCTCGGTTACTGGACAGAAGCATTGGCAAGGTCCTTCACATCGGCCGGAATCGGTCCCGAAGATACCCTTCAGGTCTGCTACGGATACGGACTGTTCACAGGAGGTCTCGGAGTGCACTACGGCGGAGAGAAGGTCGGAGCCACAGTCCTTCCGTCCGGAACCGGAAACTCCGAGAGGCAGATCGAGCTCATGCAGGATCTGGGTGTCACAGCCATCGCCTGCACGCCCTCATACCTCATCCACCTCCTCGATGTCGCCAAGAAGATGGGAGTGGACATCAGGAAGGACACCAAGCTGAGAAAGGCAATCCTCGGAGCCGAACCCTGGTCCGAGAACATGAAGAAGAAGATCGAGTCGGAGTCCGGAATCGAGACCTTCGATATCTACGGAACATCCGAGCAGGCAGGACCCATGTTCACCGAGTGCGAATGCCACAACGGAATCCACATCCCTGCCGATATCATGTATGTGGAGGTCATCGATCCCGAGACCGAGGAGATCCTGCCCCCCGGAGAGAAGGGGGAGCTTGTCGTCACCATGCTCCAGAAGGAGGCATTCCCGCTCATCAGGTACAGGATCAAGGATATCACCCATATCATCACCGAGCCCTGTCCCTGCGGAAGGACTTCTCCGAGGATCGCAAGGATCACCGGCAGGTCCGATGACATGCTGATCATCCGCGGAATCAACGTGTTCCCGTCACAGATCGAGTACACCCTGCTCCAGATCCCCGAGGTCGGGGACCAGTACATGATCATCGTCACCAGGGACGGAGCCCTGGACAACATGGTCATACAGGTGGAGATCAAGCCCGATGCCTTCAGCGACAACATGGATGATATGATCAAGCTGAGGCGTCACATCGAATCGGATTTAAAGAAATACCTCAATATAGCAGTCACAGTGGAACTCAAGGAGCCTGGCGAACTGCCGAGGTTCGAGGGCAAGGCCAAGAGAGTCATAGACAAGAGGGTGATCTGATGTCCAACATAATCAAGCAGCTATCCATATTCGTCAACAACGAGCCCGGACGTCTCGCACACATTTCATCGGTGCTCAAGGAATGCAACATCAACATGAGGGCCTTCAACCTCGCCGAATCCACCGAGTTCGGAATCCTCAGGACTATCGTGCAGGATCCGGAAGACGGATTCAACAAGCTGAAGACGAAGGGAATCATCGTGAAGAAGACCGATGTCATCGGAGTGTACATGGAGGACACCCCCGGTGCATTGTTCCTGGCAGCTGATGCCCTGGGAAAGGCAAGTATAAACATTGAATACGGATACGCCTATTCCTACAAGGACAAGGCCATCTTCTTCATCAGGGTCGACGACCCCGAGAAGGCGGTCGAAGTCATCAAGGGCCAGGGAATAAGACTGGTGGATGATTCGGAGATTTGATTAAATGGGAAACCTCAACATCGCGGTACTGGGAGCAAAGGATTACGCAGGGAAGATCGGAAAGAAGGGCACTGTCACCGACATGACCTTCTATGAGTTCAAGGACGGGCACGACTCGTTCACGCTCATCGAACCGTCCAAATTCCCGGAGAAGCTGTCATCACTGTTCTACTCAGTCGCGATGTCCGAGTTCGTCGTCCTGGTAGTCGATAAGATTGATTCGTTCCTGGGCGAGACTATCGTCATGGTCGATTCCCTGGGGATCGATAAGGGATTCGTCGTATTGCAGAACTACATCCAGCCCGAGCAGCTGGCACCTCTTCTCGCAGGCACTTCCCTGGAGCACTACGAGCTGCGCGACGATGACCCTATCAAGCTGAGGGAGGAGCTCATCGGCATGGCCAAGGCCCAGGCCAAGACCGCAGGCGACGGAACCTGCGGATCATGCCCTGTCGACAGCCACTTCAACGTCAAGGGAGTCGGAACCGTCGTCCTCGGATCCGTCATCGACGGATACTTCAAGGTACACGACAAGATGACCGTGTTCCCCACCAAGAAAGAGGTCATTCTCAAGTCCATCCAGAAGCACGACATCGATGCGGCGGACGGAATCAAGGGCGACCACGTCGGTCTCGCCCTCAGGGGAATAGACTCCGAGGAGCTCGACAGAGGATTCGTCGTAACGACCGACCCATCCGTCAAGATGAGCCGCACAGTATCCGGAAAGGTATCTCTGGTCAAGTTCTGGACCTCGCCTCTCAAAGAGGGCATGGTCGTGCATCTGGGTCACTGGATGCAGATGCCTCCCTGCAGGATAACATCAGTCGACAATGGCGACGATTTCAGATCCGCCACGGTCACATTCGAGATGGACGACGATATGATCCACAAGCCTGGGGACAAGGCCATCATCATGTACCTGGAGGGCGGAAAGCTAAGGGTCGCAGGATCCATCATCCTTCCGTGAAACCATTCAATTCCTCGGTACGTCCGGGGACCTTATCCTTATCAATACTTGCCTTTGAGCAATATTTATCATCCATGTTCCCGATTTCCTACCTATGACATCGGATTTCGAATGCGAGTACAAGATGAACTCACCTCTTACCGGCTGCAAGGTCATTATCAAGGTCAAGAGGAAAGGTGCCGATGCTCCCGTAATGACTTATGATCTGACCGAGAACACCGCAGGATACCACAAGCAGGGCGAACTGGAGATAGACAATGGCATAGTCAAGGAGGTCAGGGGTCTGGTAGACAGGAACCTGGTCGCCATCAGGAACAATCTGGTCCCCGGAATCGTCACGGACACGTCGGACAAGACGTTCAAGGTCACCATAGACGGCAGATGCCATTCCTTCAAGTCCGAGAACTTCGAGAAGCTGACCAAGGATAATGCGGTCGAGGAGGCCTGGAGCATCCTAGTGAAGTACATCCCGGACGATGTGAAGCAGGGCTCGAAGTTGATATTCGGATGAAGGCCCGGGAATTCTGGCTGTGCTGCCGAATCATACTTTTATAGATAGTGACCATACTGCAGTTTACCGTGCTATATGATAGCATACATCATTGGTGTTAAAATGGCCTTCTGGAACGAAAAGATCGAAACAATGCCCCGTGAAGAACTCGAGAAGATGCAGCTCCGCCTTCTGAAGGAGAAGGTTACGGAGATGTACGCTAAATCCGCATTCTTTAAGAAGAGGATGGATGAGGCAGGGGTAAAACCGGAGGACATCAACAGTTTCGAGGATTTCAGAAAGGTCCCCTTCATGAAGAAGACCGATCTCCGCGACAACTATCCGGATGGGCTTTTCGTGGTGCCGTATGACGACCTTGTCCGCATACACGTGTCCTCGGGAACCACCGGAAAGCCCACTGTTGTCGGGTACACCCAGAAGGACCTGGACAACTGGACGGAGGCCTTGGCCAGAGGCATGACCGCTTTCGGAATGACACGCAAGGATATGCTTCAGAACATGCATGGGTACGGTCTTTTCACTGGCGGACTCGGAGTCCATTACGGTGCAGAGAGGATCGGAGCTACCGTTCTTCCAATCAGCACAGGTAACACCTCCAGGCAGATACAGCTCATGCAGGACCTCCCTGTCACGACTTTGGCGGGAACGCCGTCATATTATTTCCACATCGCCGATGTCTGCGAACAGACTGGCGTGGATATCAGGAAGGACACCAAGGTAAGGAAGGGTATAGCAGGAGGAGAGCCATGGTCCGAGAGCATGAGGAAGAAGCTTGAGGATCGTACCGGTATCAAGACTTACAACTGCTACGGAGCAAGCGAGTTCTACGGCCCCATGTTCCTGGAGTGCGTGGAGCAGAACGGTCTTCACCTCTGGGCGGATCTGGCATATGTCGAGATCCTCGACGAGAACGATCAGCCCTGCAAGGAAGGGGAGAGAGGAGCCATCGTAATAACCATGCTTCAGAAAGAGGCCTTCCCGCTCATCAGGTACAGGATCGGAGACATCTCCGCCATCGATTGGACCCCGTGCAAATGCGGTAGGACCCACCCCAGGCTCATGAGGATATCCGGAAGGACCGACGATATGCTTGTGGTCCGCGGAGTCAACGTGTTCCCCTCGCAGATCGAGAGCGTCATCGGGGAGATTCCATGGTTGTCTCCGTTCTATCACATCACCCTCGAGAACAAGAACTACATGGACAGCATGCTGGTGGAGGTCGAGCTGACCGAGGAGTCTCTTACTGAAGATATGGTGGAGCTCAACAGGATGTCCAAGGAGCTCTCGGGAAGGCTGAAGGATGTTCTCAACATCAAGGCAGAGGTGAAGTTGGCCCTTCCCGGAACGCTGCCGAGGTTTGAAGGAAAGGCCAACCACGTGACTGACAACCGTAAATACGATTGATCAGGCCGCCATATCGTACTCTTCCAGTTTGGATATCACGATATCCCATCTGAAGCTATCGATATTCCCTCCGAGCATCTTCTCCAGATTGCATAAGGTGGTGGCGAACTTCGTCCCTGTGGATGTGAGTGTCACCATCTTCTTTCCGTTCAGATCTCTCTTGGTCTGCTTTATCAGACCCATCTGTTCCATCATGTCGAGCTTTATCGGCATACGGGGGTTGGTGGAGATTGCGTTGTATATTTCCGTTCTTGACCTGGGGCCGAACAGGTGCAGATAGACCAGGATCCCGCAGGTGTTCTTCTCTGAGAAGAGCTGATTGACCATCAATTCTTTGTTCATAGGTTTATAGAGCAAAGACGAGTATAAAAGGAATCATCATTAATTTAATGATATGGAAACTTAGATTAGGTCCAAACCCGAAGGTTTGAACCAAAATCAAGTGATTTCAGTGTCATTTTGGACCCGATAAAGCTCACAAAGAGCTTCTCTGAAAATGGAGAATCAATTCGTTACCGGATTCAATATCACTTCATCGTCGAAGATCGAATCCTCGGGGACCTCGTTGACGAATATACCGTCCACATCCTTTATGACATATCTGATGTAACCTTCATTAGAAACGTCACGGAGAAGGACCCAATATGATCCGTCGACCATCCTTCTGTCTTTCTTATATGGATCCCTGACTACGCGTCCGAGTATCTCCTCAAAGCTAATGCTGCATCCCTTCGAGCCTGTGCTCATGCTATCCCGGGACAGGTATAGCTGTACGGATATGTAACTGATTCGGAAACAGAAATCTGATGGTAAAAAGATGTCTGGCACATCTCAATTATCGATCATGCAGGCTCAGACCTTGTATCTCAGAAGGGCTCCGATACCGCCCAGGGATTCGAGGATCTTACCGCCGTCATGCTGCGAGGATACGATGATCACCTCTCCCTTCTGGGATTCCACCGCTCTGACCATATCGTCGAGGTCCTGCTCCCTTACCTTCTTGTCAAGGATCAGCAGCTTGTTCACAGCTCCGGACATCGCCGCGTTCATGACCTCATTGGGACCGTATGTTCCCAGACCGTCCTTGGAGATCGCCGTCATCAGCTGCTCCACGGCCTCCAGTTCCGCACCGACCGAGGATTCCCTCAGAACATCGGCACCCATTCCTGCTTTCATGAGTTCGTTTATGCCTACCATGCCGCACTGGCCGGTGTGATAGACGTAGATCTTCGCGTAGAGTGACGGATCGATCTTCTTCAGGTCGTCCGAAAGGGCCTCCTTCTCGAATCCGGGACCCAAAAGTACAAGGGGCATGTTGGGTTCCATCAGGAACTTGAGCTTCGAGTGTATCTCGCCGTGGTATCCGTCCACCGAAGGCTTCTCCTCGTACTGTTTGCCTGACCTTCCGGAGCGTATCGTCGTTATCTCCTTGAGTCCGAACTGTCTCAGGACCGCGATGGTGGCCTCGTCCTGGTCCAGCGAAACGAAGATTATACGGGGCTTCTTGGAATCGTTCACGGCCCTCTGGACCCTCTCGATCTGCGTCGCCCTCCAGTGCTTCTTCTGGATCGTCAGGGAGTCGCCGTTCTCGAAGATGAGCGTATGATGCTGGCCGATGTCCTGCGGACCGGTCTCGATGACACCCAGGAGCTTTAGCCTCAGGTCCTCCTCGGAGAACTCGATCTTCTGGATCCTGATGCCCAGGGTCATCCTCTTCTTCTCCATCTTCTCGGCACGGAGCTTATCAGCGGATTTCTCCTCGCGCCTGGTCGTGGACGCAGTGACAAGGTCCCCTTCCTCGACGATGTTGTAGAGGTGCCAAAGGTCCTCGTCCGTCTCTATCTGGAGCTTCACGCTCTCGGATGACCTGTCCTCGCCCAATAGACGCATGTCCTGGTGTATGTCGGACGCTTATAGAATTGTATCGTTTTTATGTTTGAAACAGCCAACTTGTCTGATATCGGACATTCCAAAAAATAGTATGTAAGTTCCTGTAACAAGGAATTATATACCGTACCTAAATCATAAATCCTCGATGACAGGAGGCTACCTGGTCCTAGAAGATGGGACCGTATTCGAAGGAGAGCTTTTCGGTGCCAACATCGAGAAAGCTGGAGAAGTAGTGTTTTCGACCGGAGGGGTAGATGGATACCAAGAGGCCATCACTGACCCCTCGTCCAAAGGGCAGATCATCGTTTTCACGTACCCGCTCGTAGGCAACTACGGTGTGAGCGACGAGTTCAACGCATCGAACAAGGTCCATGCGAACGGAATCGTAGTGAAAGAGGTCACCATGGAGCCCTCGCCGTTCTACAGAGGAAAGCTCCTCACCGATTTCATGGAGGAGAAGGGCGCTGTGGGAATCACCGGAGTGGACACCCGTGCGCTCACCCTGAAGATCCGCCAGGACGGAAAGATGAAGGGCAAGATCGTGAAGTATCATGCCGACATCGGAAAGGTCGTCGAGGAGCTGAAGAAGACCGAGATCGATTCCTCGGTCAAGGATGTGTCCGTTCCGAGGAAGGAGAAGATCGACAACGGCAAGGATGTCACCGTCGCCGTAATCGACCTTGGAACCAGGTGCGGACTCTACGATGTGCTCTCCGAGAGATTCAACGTCATCAAGTTCCCCTACAACGCCAAAGCCGACGACATCATCGCATCAGGCGCCAAGGGAGTAATAGTTTCAAGCGGACCTGGCAACCCCAACGCACCCGAGCTGGCCGACACGATCAAGACCGTATCCCAACTGTCATCGGAGATGCCCGTAATGGGAATCGCCCTGGGATGCGACGTCGTGGCCCTTGCATTCGGAGCGAAGGTCCTGCCCATGAAGGTAGGGCACCACGGCTGCAACCAGCCTGTGAAGCTCAGGGGACGCATCTGCATGACCGCCCAGTCACAGGATTACTACATCGACCCTGCATCCGCAGAGGCCGCAGGCCTTGTCATCACACAGACCAACCTCAACGATAACATCATCGAGGGATTCAAACATTCAAAGCTCGAAGTCTACGGATACGAGTATCACCCCGAGGGAAGCCCCGGGCCGGATGATACGGTGTTCGTCTTCGACGATTTCCTCAACGTCATAAAGGGGGCATCGCAATGAGAAAGGATTACAAGAAGGTCCTGGTCATCGGTTCCGGGCCCATAGTCATCGGACAGGCCGCGGAATTCGATTTCTCCGGAACTCAGGCATGCCGTTCGCTCAGGGAGGAAGGCTACAAGACCGTCCTCGTCAACAGCAACCCCGCTACTATCCAGACAGACACAGAGACCGCCGATGCGGTCTACGTCGAGCCCCTGAACGCAGAGACCGTCGCGAAGATTATCGAGAAGGAAGGCATCGACGGAGTCGTCTCAGGAATGGGAGGACAGACCGGTCTGAACATCTGTTCGGAACTCGCGGAGAACGGAACACTTGAAAGGCTCCACTGCGAGCTCATCGGAACACAGCCCGACGCCATCGCCAAGTCTGAGGACAGGGAGCTGTTCAAAGAAGCGATGATCAAGATCGGAGAGCCTATCCCCATGTCCGCCAGCGTCAACTCCATCGACGAAGCCATCAAGGCGGCCAACGAGATCGGCAGGTACCCTGTACTGGTCAGGCCCGCATTCACTCTGGGAGGTACCGGAGGAGGTATCGCCTATGACGAAGAGGAGCTCAAGGAGATCACCGCGCACGGACTCGCTTACTCCCGTATCCACCAGGTCCTCATCGAGGAATCCGTTCTCGGTTGGAAGGAGATCGAGTTCGAGGTCATGAGGGACTCCAACGACAGCTGCATCATCATATGTAACATGGAGAACATCGATCCGATGGGAATCCACACCGGAGAGTCCATCGTCTGCGCACCCATACTCACACTCTCGGAGAAGCACGTGGAGAAGCTCAGGAACTCCGCCATCAAGGTCATGAGGGAGCTGAACATCGAGGGAGGTTGCAACGTACAGTACGCATTCAACCCCGTGAACGGCGATTACAGGCTCATCGAGGTCAACCCCCGTGTGTCCCGTTCGTCCGCACTCGCTTCCAAGGCTACCGGATACCCCATCGCAAGGGTATCGATGAAGATCGGACTCGGATACACTCTCGACGAGATCCCCAACAGGGTCACGGGAACAACCATGTCCGCATTCGAGCCCTCGGTCGACTATGTCGTATTGAAGATCGCAAGGTGGCCCTTCGATAAGTTCCGTACAGTGGACAGGCATCTCGGAACGCAGATGAAGTCCACCGGAGAGACGATGGCCATCGGAAGGACATTCGAGGAAGCCCTCCTCAAGGGACTCAGGTCCCTGGAGATCGGTGTAAGCGGACTTGACAGGTTCGACGTCCTGGACAAGGACATCGAGGACCTTCTCAGGAACGCCACCGATCAGCGCATCTTCGTAATGGGAGAGGCCCTCAGAAGGGGATGGACTCCCGAGAAGATCGCAGAGCTCACCAACTGGGATGTGTTCTTCATCAGGAAGCTCGCCAACATCGTCAAGATGGAGTACAAGATCAAGGCCGGACTTACACCCGAGATCCTCAAGGCCGCCAAGGAGATGGGATTCTCCGACGAATCCATCGCGGAGCTCTCGGGCAACCCCTCCAAGGACATCCGTGACATGAGGAAGAAGCAGGGACTCGTCCCCGTGTACAAGATGGTGGACACCTGTGCAGGAGAGTTCGAGGCCAAGACGCCTTACTTCTATTCAACATACGGAAAGGGTTCGGAATCGCTCCCTGTAAACGACAAGAAGAAGGTCGTCATCGTAGGAGGCGGACCCATCAGGATCGGACAGGGAATCGAGTTCGACTACTGCTGTGTGCACGGAGTCATGGCATTGCAGGAGGAGGGAGTCAACGCTGTCATCGTCAACAACAACCCTGAGACAGTCTCCACAGATTTCGATGTGTCCGATAGGCTGTACTTCGAGCCTCTGACGCTCGGAGACGTATTGAATGTCATCGAGGCAGAGGACGCTGACGGTGTCATCTGTCAGTACGGAGGACAGACCTCGGTCAACCTCGCAGTCGATCTAGAGAAAGCACTGGAGGGATCCAAGACCAAGGTCCTGGGAACATCACCAGACGACATGGATGTCGCCGAGGACAGGCGCAGGTTCTCAGCTCTCATGGATGAGCTGAAGATCAAGCAGCCCGCATCCGGAACAGGATACTCATTCGAGGAGGCCAAGCAGATCGCCGAGGATATCGGATACCCCTGCGTCGTCAGGCCCTCATACGTCCTCGGAGGACGTGCGATGGAGATCGTCTACTCAACTGAGGATCTGAAGACATACGTCGAGAGCGCTGTCAAGGTCTCAAGGAACCACCCGATCCTCATCGACAAGTACCTTACCGATGCGATCGAGATCGATGTCGATGCTGTCGCTGACGGTACGGATGTGTATGTGGGAGGAATCCTCGAGCACGTCGAGTACGCGGGATGCCACTCCGGAGACGCGACAATGGTCATGCCTCCTGTGACGCTCGCACAGGAGACCATCGACGAGATCCTCGATATCACCAAGAGGGTCGCTCTTGCGCTCCACATCAAGGGACTCATGAACCTTCAGCTCGCGGTGAAGGACAAGCAGATCTACATGATCGAGGCCAACCCCAGGGCATCCAGGACAGTTCCATTCATCTCGAAGGCAACAGGAGTCCAGATGGCGAAGATCGCTACGAAGATCATGCTCGGAAAGACCCTGAAGGACTTCGGACTCACAGGATACAAGAAGCTTGATCACTACGCCGTCAAGGAAGTGGTGTTCCCCTTCCTCAAGCTCCCCGGAGTCGATTGCATCCTCACACCCGAGATGAAATCCACCGGAGAGGTCATGGGAATCGACGAGGACTTCTACGCAGCATGCTACAAGGCACAGGTCGCGGCAGGATGCAACTATCCCATCGACGGCGGCGGAGTATACATCACCGTCAACGACAACGACAAGGAGAAGGTGCTGCCTTCCGCGAAGGCCCTTGAGGAGCTCGGATTCACCATCTACGCCACCAAGGGTACCGCCAAGTATCTGATCGACCACGGAGTCGCCGCAGCCACGCTCTACAAGATGAGCGAGAACATGGCGCCCAACGCTATCAGCTCCATGAGGGAGGGTAGGATCCAGATGATCATCAACACCCCCACTCAGAAGTCCGGTGCGATCAGGGACGGAGCATCCATGAGGAGGCTCGCTGTCGAGCTCCAGATCCCGATCATCACCACCATCCAGGGATTGGAGATGACCGTCGGGGCCATAAAGGTCGCCAGGAAAGGCAATACCGGCGTCAGAAGCCTCACCGAGTTCCACAGACTCGTGAACTGAAAATAATCCATAGAAACCGATTCAGGCCCGAGAGGAGGGTTACCTCCTCGACGGCCTTATTTTACGAAAACACCTGACTACCGTTTTATGTTGCTCTCTGAAACGATCTCCGTTTCATTCAGTCTTCTGCTCAGCATATTCGAACTCATACAGGTGTCTTTTTACCCGCGGTTTGATTATCAGGAATCTCAACCACCATTTCAGCGGCTGAACCTCGGTCAGAGGCGGGGTAAAAGGCGTCAAACTCGTTCACACGGACGTCGACCTGAGTCTTCTGGATGAATTGCGCCGTTACATGTGAATATCCATGATAAGAGATACCGTTCCGATAAGATTGGTGCGAGGGAAGGGATTCGAACCCTTGAACCACTAAGGACAGGATCCTAAGTCCTGCGTCTTTGACCTAGCTCGGCAACCCTCGCGTGCTTTGCGGTTATCCCATTCACTTTTATTATTGTTCCCCCGGAGGCGGAGTATCATTTCCAGAATACCTGGCGAGCGTCTCTGGGCACCGTGCGCCTGAACCTTATCCTGGGATGTCCGATGACGAAGACCGCGTACGCCTTCAGATCCGGTCTTATCTCGGGGAAGAACGACATGAACCTCTCAGGATCGTTCTCAGACGCCTGGAGAATCCATCTGGAGTGGAATCCGCCCAGACCCATTGAATAGGCCATCAGATCGAGCTGTTCCATGGCAATGATGGAATCGATGGGGAAACGGGAGAATGCTATGATCAGCTGCCTTCCCTCCCAGGTGAACGGGTTGTTCTTTTCCTTCATTCTGCCGTCCACATAGTTCACGAACTGTTCCAATCTGGGATGCTCATGGGTGTGGGTGCTCAGGATGGAAGCCGCCAGCTGCATGAAGCTGTCGAACGATTCGTCGATGACTGCGAACTGCACCGCCTGCGAGTTCTCAGCGGTAGGCGAATATCCTGTGGATGCTATCAGTTCGCTGAGTTCTTCCTTGGTACATTTCCTGTCGAACCAGCGCATGCTGCGCCTTCTGCGATACAATTCGGCCAGAGCGGACGGTTCAATAGGGCACGAATCGATCGCCTCCTGCTCATCATCTATGAAATCCAGCAGTGTTATCGCGTTCTTGGGACAGATAGCTTCGCAGTGTCCGCATCTGAAGCAGCTGTACGGCGAATCAACCTCTATCGCCTTCTTGTCATCGCTTATGGCGAGATGGCCGCGGATGCAGACCTTGACGCATTGGCCGCAGCCGATGCATGATTCGGAAATTCTTAGAGTACTGCCATTCATCGTTTTCTTCCTCCCCTCTCCTTTTCGCGATACGAGCCTCTTCAATCTTAACAATGTACATCAATGGACGGATAAAGCACTGTCGTCTCTGCCAGCACATGTATGGCTCTCACCCTGGAAGAACCCGATCCCGGGGCGGTTCCCTGCGTACCTATAAAATAAAGAGACCAGATAGCGGAGACATTAAAAGGTGTTCAAATGCCAAATCTACTCGCAGACGGAGGCAGACAACTGCTGCTGGGAAATGAGGCTATCACGAGAGGTCTCATCGAAGCAGGAGTCGGTTTCGCTTCCACATACCCCGGTACCCCCTCATCCGAGGTCGGAAACATACTGGAGAAGATATCATCAGATGCCGGAATGTACTTCGAGTTCTCGACGAACGAGAAGGTGGCCATGGAAGTATCGGCCGCAGCAGCATCGTCAGGTGTAAGGTCATTCGTATTCATGAAGCATGTCGGACTGAATGTAGCTGCCGATCCCATGATGACCCTCGCATATGCAGGCGTCACCGGAGGAATGCTCATCATGTCCGCAGACGACCCTTCATGCCACAGCTCGCAGAACGAGCAGGACAACCGTTACTACTCCACCTTGGCTCTGCTCCCTATGATGGAGCCTTCCACGCCTCAGGAGGCGAAGGAGATGGTCAAGGAGGCATACAGGGTGTCCGAAGAGCTCACGCTTCCCCTGATATTCAGGACAACTACAAGGGTAAACCACGCCCGCGGAGTCGTCGAGCTAGGAGAGAAGGCGGATGCCAAGAAGGTCGGGCATTTCAACAAGGATGTGGCAAGGTTCGTCAACATCCCCGCATACGCCAAGATGAACAGGGTAAGGCTACTGGACCTCTACAAGAAGGCACAGGAGCAGTCCGAAGTATCATCATTGAATTTCACAGAGGGTTCCGGAGATATAGGGGTAATAACCTCTGGAGTCAGCTACACATACGTCAAGGAGTTCGTCAAAGGAGCATCCATTCTCAAGTTGGGATTCACTAACCCTCTTCCCGAGAAGAAGATAGCAGATTTCATCAAGGGAAAGAAGTGCGTCATCGTCGTAGAGGAGCTGGAGCCCTTCCTTGAGGACCAGGTCCTCAGGATCTGCGCTCAGAACAAGCTCACCGTACCTGTGTACGGAAAGAGGTCCGGACACCTTCCCAGGCAGTGGGAGTTCTCTCCCGACACGCTATCGGGCATAAGAGAGCTCGTCGATGTCGAGAAGTTCAGACAGCCCATGGCAAAGGTCGAAGTGGAGCTGCCCAACAGGCCTCCGAC
>Ga0310786_10002763_pt1 | contig 26352 bp, 65 predicted proteins | sample AusTroGonzalo_MG_FD_203881 | JGI IMG/M metagenome (GOLD analysis project Ga0310786, IMG submission 203881) | Bovine rumen microbial communities from tropical cattle in Woodstock, Queensland, Australia - Gonzalo_03 (v2) (version 2) | ecosystem: Host-associated > Mammals > Digestive system >...
TAGGATATTTGAATGTCCTATGGTCTTTGTTTTTATACCATTTCTTTAAAACATAGTTTTTCATATGACGTAATTATTATATCATATAAACAGAAATTCCACAAGGATTATTTCTAGGATAATTATGTGTCGGAGTAATATCGTGATGAAAAGTGTATTAAAATGTCATCAAGTGGTGGAATATGTCAACAGTGTCCGAATTTAACCAGGAAAACGGCAAAAGTGAACAATCTGTATACCAAATTGGCATCCTTAGTGTTCATTTTCGCTGGATTTTTGTACGTTTTTTGGGTCCTGAAAAACTATACGAGTTTACACTCCATCAAAAATCGGGCGCGTGGGATTTTATGGCCTGGCCCGCCTCTGGAGGAGAAATCTTATTTAATTTTAATTCTTTTAGAGACACCTTCACGTAGGCGCGAGGAAAAAAATTAAACTTAAATAATTTTAAAAGTTGCTCCTCGCGGAACGACCTAAAAAAACTTTAATCAATTTTCTGATTGGATTATTTTGCCTATATCTACATCAGCTATATCACTATAGTGTCATAGCCTTGTCTCAGTCTCACCATAATCATCTTCATACTCGTCGTTATCGTCGAAAATGTTGCCGTCGATAGGAATCTCCATAAAACTGTCAATGGCATAATATAGTAAACCAGCAGCGACTCCGACGACAATTACGGTCGAAGAAAGTATCCCGACAATCCAATTCATTTTAATCCTTTCTGCTATAAAACTTTATTGTAAACTTCAGCAAAACATAGCAATCGCCATGGAAATAATCGTAATCCAGAAATTAGCCCTTTGGTTCATTTCCTCCAAGAACTCCTTTACATAGCAGTTCTTCTCGGAATCATCGAACCTCATAATGTCGTCGTCATAGAAGTTCCTGTCGAATATCGCTGTCTTGTTGATGCAGTCTGACATGATGAACCTCAAGGCAGTATAGACCATTGGAAAGAAGATAAAAACGGAGAATATCCAAATGCAACCTATAAGAGAGTTCTTCGCCAAAGTCACCCCAACCGAAATAACTCCTGCAATCAAAGTTACATACCGATTTGCATCCTTGTTGTAGGGAATATCTCCGTCGTCAATATAAGCGGTATCACTCATGAGATATAAACCTTTCTGTTTCAGACTATTCTGTATCAGACCTTCATACAGCAATGAATTTATTGATTGGACTGCTTATCAATTGTTGTTCCGAATCTCTTGACGAAGGTATCTTTGACGCATTTCTCCACATAAGACCTCATATACCTTTCACACTTCTTGCAATCGTGGATGTTATTCTCGCTGTTGAAGGGGTCGAACCTCAGAAACAGTACGAAGAGGAACGAGAATACGAAACTGATAACTACAAGTTTCAACAGACCTTTGAATAGACCAACTATAAATTCATATTTCGAGTCATCATTGGATTCGGATTTGAAGTTATCTGTGTTATTTTGGTTATTGGATTTCTTGTTGAACTTCCTCTTTTTGGTATTCTTAGGATTGTTCTTATCATCCTTGAAAGAAGTTGAAGACCGATACTTTTTGAACTTAAAGGAGTTTTTCTTGGTCTTTGATTTATCGGACGTATTATGGTCAGATGAATTATGATAAGAATTGTTATTGTTGGTCATATAATCCTTGCCTTTGTTCAACATATATTATACCACAGAATTGGTTATTGCGCTATGGATTTTTTTGACAAAAGAAAGAGGACGGTCGAGAAAGGCAAAAACTGAAACAAAACTCAAACCGTCCAAAATGTCAAGAAAATATAAATTTATTTTAATTATTCTGTTTGAGGGGATAGAGCGGCATAGAGAGATTCAAGCATTTCGAGATTCGCCCTTGCGTTCCTTATTGCAAGTTCAAGAATCTCAAGCAGTCCCTCATCGTCTTCAGGCATATCCTCTACATAGTCTGCCTTGAAACGCCTTATGTTTGAAAAATTGCTTCTTGAAGATGAAGGTATATCCGATTCTTCTTCATAGTATTCGCCGTCATCGTCTATATCTTCTTCGTTTTCCTCTATTCCTCTCATCTTGTTGTATGCGGAAGCGATTGTCCTGCGGCTCTCTGCCTCTTCCGCGAGTCGGCTCTTCGGCAATGTTATTACGTTGCCGGATTCGTCTGTCACGGTCTCTCTTGCCCTAAGAGCGGACAATGGAATGTCTCTACCACCGACACCAGTCACCTCATCATTTGACATGGCGGAAGAATCGTCATAAAGTTGAATCTTCGCCTGTGTCTTGTATGCGTTCATTATGTCCCTTACGGATTGACTTGTAAGGGCTGAATTGTTCTTTTGCGGAACGTGGAGATTTTCGGAAGCCATGATAAATATATTTAGTTTTAATTGACGATTTAAGGAAGAGCGTTGATTATCTTCCAAACGAGGACTATAAGAGAAATGTCAAGAATCCATCTTGTCAATGCTCCGAACTGAATTGTAAAAAGCGTTCGTCTGTTTGGTTGTGTGGTCTGTATGGAGTTCGATTCCTTAAGACGTTCCATTTCAAAAGTATTCTTCGGTCTATTCATGGGTTAAATTATACCATAGAATGTATTTTAAATCAAGTGAGTTTAAAAGACGGAAAGTTGTTGAAAAATCACAAACCGTAGGATTTGTCAAGCATAATTTTCAAAAAATCTCAATGTACCAATTTCCCCGGCAAAGTGTATCAATTCTTCCGGCATTATGTATCAATTCTTCCGGCTTTATGTATCAATTCTTCCGGCTTTATGTCCGTTTTCAATCTTCCGCCACGCACACTTTCGCGTGTCTTAAAACTTCATCACCAATCATGTATCCATGAGATAGAACAAGCGTGACAATACCTTCCTCGAACATACCAGACTTGTCAACCATTATTGCTTCATGGAAATTGTGGTCGAACGGCTTTCCTTCAATCCCTCTCATTGGCTTTACGTCATACTGATTGAGAAAGACGAGCATCTTCTGCAAGACCATCTCATCTTCCTTGGTATATGTTCCACTGACGTTCTTTGCCTTGTATGTAAACAATATGTAGTCGATTATTTCAAGAAAACCCCTTATGATTTCCTTTGTAAGGTTTTTCTTTTCGGTTGATTTTGCAAGTTCGGTTCTCTTTTTGTAGGAATTGAAATCGTTTAAGATTGTTTCGTATGCCGATTTCCAGTCATAGGATTGATTATGGTCGGAAGAAGATTCATCGTCGTTCGTTTTTGAACCTTTCGCTATGGAATTGAGAAGGTCTCCAAAATCGAATCCTGAAGAAGATGAAGAGAAATTGGACGAGTATTGAGAAAGAATGTCTCCGAAAGGGTTGTTTGTTTTATCTGAATTCATTATATTTCTCCATCCCTTATTCTTGAGTTCCACTTGTTTATGATTCCACAGAACTTATGACAGTCTGCCGATATAAGTCTGCATCTGTCGCATGGTCTAATCAACATCCATTCCTTGTGTGCCTTTTCGCATATACGCTTGAAATACTTCTCCTTTGATTCGAATAATGACAGAGTTTTCCTTTGAACCATGATTATGTTGTTGTTTGATTAGACAAGAAGGGTGGTATCAGCCTATGAAACCCATGAAACCAACTGACACCACCCAAAGATTGTTTTTGGATTAATCTTCTTTACAGAACATCCTTTAGACGTTTTACGCTGTCGGAAGCCTTGTTTGCATCGTCGTCCTTGACTTCAATCTTCTTGGAGGAATTGCCATCTCCAAGGGTAAACGTCTTCTCGATTGTTCCGTCGTTCGTCGTCCTCTTGATGGAAACCTTGCCGTCAGGTCCAATCTTGCAGGAGAAGTCGTAGAACTTCGTGTTTCCATCCTTGTCCTTGGAAGCGTTGTTTCTGATGTCCTCGATGGTCTTCTTGGTGTTCTCCATCATCTTGTCGAAGTCAGGGAATTTTGGAAAAGAAGGAAACTCCGGAAACTTCGGAAACTCGTTGAACGAAGGAAACTTGATGAGTTCGTCGAAAGCGTCGAAAATCGACATCGGCTTGCTCTCCTTGCACTCGCACTTCTGAGGAACGTCCTCGGACTTCTTCTCTTCGGGGAATACCTCCTTGATGAGTTCATGCTCGTCGGTGCAGGAAAGGACAAGCTTTCCACCGGCCTCGCGGCAGTCGATTGTGTCGCATACGGTCAGCATGAAAGCGTCGAACCTGTCAACGTCGTAGTGGAACTCAAGCACGAGAGAAACTTCATCGAGGTCGATGTTGTCCGTGTTGCAGTCGATGGCGAAGAAGTTGTTCTCCTTGAGGAACTTCTCTGCGTCATCCCTTGTCTTGCCCGTGAATCCAATCTTTCCGACAACGACATCCTCGTCGTCGATAGTCTGCGAAAACTTGACTGGATATGCCATGTCGCTGGTCTTCTTGTAGAATTCCTTAGCTGTCATTTTAATCTATTTCCTTTATGGTTAAATTATATCGTCATGCGGAATGGACGCTCGTCTGCTTGAGCTGTCCGTTTTCAAGAACGTAGGTATAGCACATCGTTCCACATATCACCGACATGCCGTTTCCGAATGACTGCGCTATCACGTTCTGCGGAAAGGAAAACGTGTCGAACAGGTTTCCGTATTCGTCCCTTACATATACCATGTGTCCGACGGACTGGCAGGTTATGCTTTTTGGTGCAGCCATTGTTCTTTAAGTTTGGTTTTGTTGAGAATTATTTATGTTTTTGGAAAAATAAGCCGTCCACCGAAGTTCCTGTTTTCCGCTCAAGCCACCCTATGAAAGATTGTTTTAGTTTATCGGCGACTTGTTTTCTGTCCTCGACGGACGGCTTTGAAATCCCTATGGATTAGCCACGAAGGTTGAAAGCGTCCATGAGGTCGGAGAAGGTGTATCCGCCGCGATTGACGGCAACCTTGGACTTCGACACGGAGAACTTCCGCTTGTGGTCCTTCGACGCACGGGCAGACTGCGTACACTTCACGACACCGAGGTCGGGGAGGACGACGCTACGACCCGCGACGAGAGAGTCGATGCGGTGAGCGAGAGTGCTCTTGCTGACGGACTTGGTGGCATTGCTGTTCTTCTTGTTTGTCTTGTTCATTGTTTATCCTTTGTTTCCTTAAGATGCCTATATTATATCACATATGGAATTTTAATGCAAGTGGGATTTTTTGGGAAATTTTGGGAAAGGTTGTTTTTTGTTATAATTGCAGTTTTGTATCAATATTTCATACAGAATGATGAGTTTTGAAATAACGACGACGTGGCTGTTTTGTATCAGACCCTCATACAGCAGAACGTTTCTTTGAATCTTTAATCATCTTCTTGTACGTTCTCTGCTGTTTCCTTGCGAGTTCCTTGAGGAGTTGGGCGAGCATCGAGGACTGGTGGTAGGCGAGTTCTTCGTCATCCACGTCGGTCTCGTTCTTCGAGGAGAATATCTTCGCCTTTACTCCAGACATCCTCATCACCATGACAGCCGCATGGAGGCATTCGTGTGAGAGGGTTTCCATATCTGTCACGCTCCATTCGAACCTTGGCATCCAAATCACAACGTAGTTCACACCATCTGAATCGTTGCAGGGAAATGTCAGTCCGCTCACTCCCTTGAACGCCTCGGAGAACTCATTGTCCTTAGAAATGTCCACGTCGATTTTTGATTTCAAATGAGTTTTAAGGCGGTTTTTGCTTCCGACGAATAGTATCGTGTTTATTCTCAAAGGAGAATTTTCCACTTCAAAACCACCTGAGACCGAATGTTTGAAATCCTTTGAGTTTTCATCACATCCTTCTCTCCTGCAAGGAATTAGCAGGCAGTTGTCTGAAGCGAATCTATCGGTCATCTCAATCATATTTAGCGACGATTTACGCCTTTCTCGATGACTGTGTTTACTGCTATGTCCTTCCAAAAGACGTTTCCATCCACCCACTCGGAGAAGGAATTACACTCGTCAACACTGTCAAGGCGGTCACAGAAGAAATGCGCGAGGTTGTAGGACGATACAGAAGCGATTGCCTTGCGCTCTCCTTTAGGGTATATATAGACAAAAGAATCGGTAAACGAGAAGAAACCGTTTATTATTCCATGCTCTCCGCCATGATACTGGTAGCGGTGCTTCTCCGTTCCATAGGAGTTGTATTCCTTGAAGACCGTGTTCAACTGCGACATTGGATAGATTTCGCATCCGTTGTCCCTTTCGTTGATGTAGCAGAAAACCATGTCCTCAAGAGAGTCGAGCATGAGAACCCTCTCCGTGCGGTGTATTCCGCCGTCTATGGATAATAGGGAAAGGAACGTACTGTAGGCAGATTCCCTTGCGTTTGAGTTGTCTGTCTGAACCATCGAATGTATTGTCTCCTTTCCCTTGATGGACTATATTTAGAAGAATAAAATAAATTGAAAATGAACTGTCCGAAAGTGAAAATGATATGCAAACGGTTTTTCGGACAGTTCAAAATTGTTTAAGTTTTAATTTTACTCCTTGTTCTTTGCAAGGATGTCACCGACGAAATCGCGGCAGTCATCTTCGGAGGATTCCTTGTTGAGGAAGCACTCCTTTACGAGACGGTAGATGTCCCAGTATTTTACATCCCATAGAACATCGTCTCCAAGGTCGTCGTTGATGTAATGCTCCAAGGTCGCTTCAACTCCGTCCGGAAGTCCGGTTGTCATGTCAGTCAGAGGAGGGTTCATCGAGCCAAGGAACTCTTCTATGGTGTTGAATCCCTTGAGATAGTTCATGAAGTTCGCAAGGTCGCAATACGCACAGTTGTCGCAAGGACGCTCGTTCAGGTCTGGATGAATCGACACACACTTGTCACAGAGGACTATGCTTCTGTGACAGTCTGCACAGGTTCCAATCATCTGTGTAAGCATGGTGTCCGATACATCCTTATAGATGTTCTCATGGTCACAATGCGGACATACTTCTACCACTTCCATTTTCTTTATCCTTTCTTGGTTTTTGTTATGGAACTATTATACGATATATGAACGTGGGTGTCAAGGGGTCAGTCGGGGATTTTTATGTTTGAGCAGAGTTCGTTCCAGAAATCGTAGTTGTCTTTTACATTCGGGTCATGCGGCTTCGCGCCGATGTTCTTCTCGTTCCATACGGCAAGAGCGGCATCCTCGTCTGCATACCATTCACCATCACAACAATGACAGCCTGGACAGTCAATGTAAACTGGATTAGGATATTTCTCCTTGTCCTTGAAGTTTGCGTAGTGCAGTCTCGGATAGCGACCGCATACGCCACATGGCTGTGCAATCGTCTCGTCGGTCTGAACGATTTTGAACATTGGTTCTTTCTCGTTCTTCGCAGATTCCGGACGAAACTCGCCGAACACCTCGTCGAACTCGAAATTCTCCATCTCTTCGACTTTCTTTCTCCTGCCCATGATAAAAATCCTTTCAGTTTATTTTTTACTGCTTCTTCGTCTTGATGTGGTCGGAGACCTTCTCGCCGTCAAAGCATTTCAGTTTCTTGTTAAGGGGAAATGTACAGGACACCCTCATCTTCGTCTTTAGTTTCTGCACTCCGCAGTTGGTGAAGTCGAGTTTAGAGACAATCTCCTTTGCGGCTGTTCCTACAATCAGAACCGTCTTTCCGTCTGTTGACACCACCGAACACTTCTTGCAGTATTTCTTTGCAAGGAAGACGATTGCACGGTTCTCAGGTGTTCCATCGTCCGAAACCATCACTATCGGAAGTTTCGTAATGTCCACTTTCGGATTGTCATCGGAATACTTTGCGCAGATTTTCTCGATGCTGTCTCTCGTTATTCCATGTCCTGAAATCGCTCCATAGACCATAGCGCGGCAGACATAGGCGGAAATGTCACGGCTCTCCGACTTCTTTTCCACGGTATTCGTCTTCTTGCCCCTCGTTTTTGCTGTCTTTGTCATTTTCCCCTACCTCCTGTAGTTGTCCATGTCGTTTCTATCCTTGAAGACCATCAGACCCTCGTATTCGACAAAAGCGCACGAATTTTCGTTATTTGTGAGAATTTTGGCGATTTCATCAGGTGTCTTGCGGACGAACGGCTCTGTTCCAACCTTGAGCATGACATCGTTGGTTTCATCATTTGCGTCAACGATTACCCTATCCATGTAATGCTTGGACAGTTTGCTCTCGATGTCTTCCTTTGAATAGAAATTGTACATGGTTTTATCCTTTTAGTGTATCAGTTTTTCATACAGGTTTGCGTGTATCAGACGCTCATACAGAGAATCACGATTTTCTTGTCGATGTCCTCTCTTGTGAAGAACGACCAACCGTTCCTGAAGTCCCTCTTCGATTTCATCACAATCTTCTTTGCCTTTTCGTAGTGCCTGTCGGTTTCCTTGATTCCGTATGTTTTCATCACATCGTCTATCGTAAGGTCGTCAAACCAGTATTTCTGAATTGCGTACTTTCCTCCACAACAGTTCTGGCATTCGTGCCTATTGCGTTCAATCATCATTTTCAGAATCTCCCTTTGTATTTTCATCCTTCAGTTTCCATTGTCCCGTTGTCAGGTCGAGAACGTGGTCTTTGGACGGACACTCCGTCTCGTCAAGGAAACAGTCGCATGGCTTGTCCTCGTATCCATCGTCACAGGGGCAACCGTTCAGCATACATATCATCATAGGGTCACAATGGTGATAGCAACTACCCATACGACTGTCCATTTTAGAACTCCTTACTTTGTGTTGATGATTCCGGTTGCAGGTCCGAGTTCCTGAAGAACCTTGACTTCCTCACAGGCGATGGATTCGTCATTCGACACCATTTCGTGCTGTAGGCCATCGTCGTTCTGATAGACATCCTCCGCGACCTTCTTCGCTTCCTCTTCGTTCTCCGCTTCCACCTCAAACGAGACTTGGCGATGTTCCCATACTTCCACAAGATACTTCTTTTTCATCTGTATTTTCCTTTCTGTTTTACTTTATGACTGTGAACTTCTCGTCAGACTTGTCCATTTCAAGGAGATTTCCATACTCAAGGTTTTCAAAGTCCTCCTTTATCATGGCAACCGCTTCCTCTTCGCTATTCGCTTCGATTTCGTAGTCACCATGAAGGTTAACCGAATACCTTACCTTGAACTTCCTTGCCATTTGTCATTCCCCCTCGTATTCTGCGCACTCGTTGACTACAAGGTTGATTGCGTAGGTTTTCCTCTCTGTGGTATCATCAAAGAAAATGCAATCGTCCGTTGTCTGTGAATCGTGCTTGATACCTTCCTCTTCAAGGCGATTGCAGATGAGCCGATATGCCTCGTCGAGAATCTTCTGAACCTTGTCTTTCATGTCTTTGTCCTTTCTTGGGTTTTGATGGCACTATTATACGAAATATGAAAGCGTCCGTCAAGAGGGAATCTTCACTTTTTCAATCTTGTAGTCCGCAATGGTATCTCCGTCACGATACTGCGCTTCCATTTCTCCATACCACTTGCAGGTTTCCTCGATTTTCGCCGCAAGTTGGTCTGCCGTGTAGTCCTCTCCTACGAAAGACTTGTTGATAACATTGTCGCGGAAGGAATCCTCCACCCACTGCTCCGCTTCCTCATAGGTCTTGAAGAGAAGAGCCGTTGCGGAGTTTTCATACTCTCCGTATGAAGTTCCGTCCATAATGAGCATATAAACTTCGTCCATGATTTTAACTCCTTTGTCTTTTGGATTGAGTTTCTGTCTCTTAGGCATGGTCGATGGTCTGCATGGCGATACGCCACGAATGTTGTGCCTCCACCTCCGGAAGCGCGTCATCCCAGTCGAACTGCGCTTCGTAGCCGAGTTCAATCTTTGCATTGTTTCCATTGTTCTCCTTCCTAACGCAGTCAAGGACGGTTCCTCCGTTCTCGATTTCGTCAATCATTTCATTGTAGTCGTTGTTCAGAGCGTCCTTCGCCTTTTCCTCCGTAGAGAAGGTATCTACCCTCACCACGGAATTATAGCAATCGTCCGCTTCGATTTTCGTATAGATAAGATTCCACACCTGCATTGTCTTGTTCCTTTCTTGGTTTGTTTGTTGAAAACACCGTTATTATACGAAATATGAACGGAGTTGTCAATGGGTATTTCAAGATTTTTCAGTCTATGTCGAGCGCATCCTTCACGGCATCCTCAAGGGTATAGAGGTCATCCTCGTCTGCGGCGTCCTGAAGGATGTTTATAGAGCCAATGTTCGTGTCTGCGTTCATGGACGAATAGAGGGTAAAGACCTCGTAGTTCTCCCACTCGCCGTTTCCGTTTTCCTCGCCGGAATCAAGGACGATTCCGTGTCCGTCGAAATTGAACTTGACGGAATCCACACCCTTCGACTTCATCATTCCAACGATTCTGTCGGCAGTCTCGTCCAACCTTACCATTTTGCTTTATCCTTTCTTTATTTTGTTTCAGATGATTTCAGAACAGTGAACCGACTTGTCGATTACCGCTTCAAAATGGTGGCGGATAACCATGTCATGTGCCTTGATGTAGTCATTGCGGTAGAGTTTCATCGCCTTTGCCGCTTGGTCTATAGTAGGATATATGCCGAACACATATCCATCTTTACCTTCAAGCCAGTATTCGTCCTTGAGCGTCTTTTCAATCGTGATTTCCATTGTATCGTCCTTTCATACACCGATTTACTCGTAGTCCTCGCCGTATTCCTCTATGTGCCATTCGGCGTATTCTTTCATAATCTGCTCGCCGTCCTTCTCACCGGAAAGCCAGTCGAACGGAACAGGCAGTTGATACTTGTCACCATCGGAATCCTCGTAGTTCAAGGCAACTTTACGATTGTGCCAGTCAATGTAGAAGTCATCCATCATTGAAGCGTCAGAATCGTCGAGAACCTGAACGGTCATTTGGAAGATTGCATAGAGTTCCTTGTAGATTTTGCTATGAAGCGAATCATAGTCCTTGAGGTCTTTCTCCGTGATTGGCATTGTCTGTTTCCTTTCTTCGTGGTTTACGGCGTGTATTATATGAAATATGAAAAGTGGTGTCAAGTGAAAACCTTTAATTTCTTGATTTTCGTCACACATCCATCTACATCTGTCTCTACATCGTTCCAAGAGCGAAAATGTATGTCAATTCCACCGTCTGTGTCAAATGCACAGTATTCCGCTCCATAGAACTTCATCAGTGATTCCGTCGTGAAATGATGGTTTGAATATCCACATATCTTCCTGTTGAACTCCACATTGACATCATCATATCCTGCGGTGCTGAAATACCATCCTTCCATGTGCGTCTTTTTAGAGTGTGGTGACATGGATTTAATCTGCTCGTTCACCCACTCTTCAACGGTCTTGTGCATTATTGGCTTTTGCATTTTTCTTATCCTTTCCTTGTTTTGAAAACGCCGATATTATATACTTTATGAGACGAGAAGTCAATGGGATATTTCAAGATTTTTTAGGAAATATCATCTGTGCCAAAATCACAAACCGCAAGGTTTGTCAAGCACAAATTGAAACAAAATAAAAGACCCACGGAGAAAGGAATAGCCGTGGGTCGAAAATCGTATATGTTTTTTATTAGGTGTAGTTGAGTCCCGCTCTCTGATGTGCGGTCGCCTTTGCTATTAACCATTGTGGCATAAGCCAGTTCTTCATGCGCTTGGTCTTTTCGTCAAGTTCGTTCTTCATTCCCATGCTCAAATATCTTGTAAGTTGTGCAGGTCTCGCTATCAGTTTTGTGCATACCAACTTGCCATCGTTCTTCTTCGTGTTCGTAATGATAATTATCCCATTGTCAGTTAGCCAATGCCACTCGGAGCCACAAATGTGGTTGCGTTCCCAAAAGAACTTTGCGACAATATTATCGCCATCTCCACCAATGCTTTTTATAGCCGCTTCCCTACCAACATTATCTCTGTGGTAGTGTTCGCTATAGACGAAACCGACTTCGCTAACTTTCATTTTCAGATTCCTTTCTTCTCTTGATTTGCCACCATTATACGATATATGAAACCGTATGTCAAGTGGAAATTTTGATGTTGTCGAAGATTTCTTTAACGGTCTTTACCTCGTCCGAATCCTTTATCTCCTTGCCGTCGAGATATGCCTTTCCGTTAGACAGCAGTTTAAGTTCGCAGGACCAGTATTCGATTGTCCTCTGTCCGTCCGTCACATAGCGGTCGAGCCAAATCTTGCGGAATGAAATCCGTGCGCTTTCCTTCCCCGTGGAATAGTCCTTCTTCGGATATGGATTGAGGTCGAGCGGATTATCGAAGTCGAGTCCGTTCAGAACAACCTTGCCTGTCTCGTTCAGTTTCATCTTGACATTGATTCATCCGTCACGACTTTGCAGACGGAATCGTTCCAATGGATAGACCTTACGCATTGTCCTTTCAGTCCAACGGTCATAAGGGTCTTTATTGAAGCGAAACGCCCGATGTAGATTCCGTTTATGAACAGTTCGTATCTGCCGTGATTGGATGTGTTTTTCATTTCATTTCCTTTAGGATTGAACTTCTGCCTTGTGGATTTGAACTTCAACATCGCATTGGGGTTTTACGCCATATCCCTTGTAGCAGTCATGGCACATTTCCTCTGCGTCTCTTATGTCATATCCGTTGTATGTCATAAGTTCTATCATTTGCTTTCTCGCTCCTTCGTATGTCTCGTGGAGCGATACCCTTGTGTCGATTCCAACACCTATCGCGGTGACAACGAACATATTGTTTTCCTTTCTTCTGTCAGACCTTCGTGTTGAAAACGAAATTGAGGTCGAGGGATGCCGTGAAAATGCGATATACACGGCGGTTGTTCCAGTCCGAATCCGCCACGACAACCTTTCCGTCAACGAGAAGTTTCTCGCGGAATGTCTTTTCGTCGATGTTAAGGCACTCGTTCTCGTCATTGAACGATTCGCCCTTGTCGCTCTCGCGGAACCGCTTCAAGTCCCAGACGGCCTGTTCAACCGCTTCCGGAACTGTAGAGCATATCATAATCGGGTCGAACTCATAGTTTCCGTCAAAGTCGCTCATGGCTTCAAGAAACACGAAGTTGTTTGTTTTCATCATCGGCTTGTCCTTTCTTTGTTTGTTATGACACTATTATACGAAATATGGAACCGAATGTCAATGGGAAATTTTGACTATTTTCGTTCGTAGAACCTCTTGAAAACTCCATTCAGTTTTTCCACCGCTTCCTTGCAGGTGTCGCGTTCGCTCTGCGTAAGAAGGTAGTAGGTCGGAAGAATCTCCATCAGGTAGTCGAAACACTCCTTGAAGGTGGTTGAAGTATCGTTTGTCTTATCTACTGTAAGAAACATGATTGAAATCTCCTGTTATTATATTTATCGTTTGAACAGAAGATTTCAATCTATTTTCAACTTTTACAGTTCGTTGTGCTCTTCGTCCGTGAAATCGCGTTCGCTGCGGATTCCAAGGGTCACAATCACATCGCAACCCCACAACTTGCGCTTTCCCCTCTTCCATTCCTCTTTCTGCGAATCGGTCGCTTCGCTGTTGTCCTCGTCCACAAGCGTATGATACTCGAAACATCCACGCTCGTTCTCTCCACCGATTTCATTGAAGCGGTCAAGCCAAAACTCCATTCCGTTCCAGTCAAAGCAATTCTCCTTCAAGACCTGCTTTAACGCTTCCTCTATGGACTTGAACTTCATGTCATGGCTCTTGTTGTCGTTTCCGTTCCAATAGGAGCATACTCCGCCTACAAGACCTTTCTCGTAGTCATCTTCCGTGGATTCGCAGTAATACGACTTCACATAGATATACTCGCCGTCCTTTAGCATGGTCGAACTCCTTTCTTGTCTGTGAATGTCAGAAAATCTTAACACAGTCGATGAGAAACCTGTCACCATTGAACAAGTCTGGGTTGCGGTAGAAAAACTGCTCTTTCAGTTCCTTCTTCGCTTCATCCCAGTATTCCATAAGACCTTTCTCGCGGAACTCCACCTTTGCGGCGTTCAACGCCTTTTGGAACGAAGTGAAAACCGAAGTGGAAGTATCTGCCTTGCCGTAGTCGTTCGTAATCGTAAGGACATAGACTTCCTTTCCGATTAAGGGATTCTTTTTGCTCACATTCTTCTTGTTAGCCATTTTGGTTGTCCTTTTTTGGTTTGTTATGGCAGTATTATACGATATATGAATCCGTCTGTCAATGTCCAAATGTCACATTTTTACGATTTTCCAATGGCAACGAATCCAGTCCTCATCTCCGTTTTCGTTTGCACAGGGAATGTCCATGAAAATCTCGTCGCATGAAGTCCGCTTTATACAATGCTCCTTGCCATCAACGCTCCAATCGGCAGACCACTCGTCACACATGATGTTGTAGTCGGCTCTCATGGCCTTCCGTGCGTCCTTGATGTCGCTCCACCAGTCCTTTCCGTTGTCCTCAAGCATGAAAGTGGTTTCGTCTCCGCAGTCAATCCTATGGCAGACAACGGCATAGGACGGCTTCATAAAGCGTGAATCGGGCTTGTATGCAATCTTTCTTGCGTTGCTGTTGAACTTCTTTGCCATTTTCTCTGTCCTTTCTTTTCCTTTGAGTTTAGCCAATTGTCGCAAGGAACTTGTCTGAAAGTTCTTGCAAGTCCTCTACAAGCGGTCCAATGCAGTTCTCGTCATTCTCGTATTCCTTAATGAAATCGGGAAATTTCCGCACGAAACGCTCGTTTATCTCCTTGTCGGAAAGACCTGTGCAATCGCCAAGGTCAAGTTGGTAGGAATAATCGTCACCAATCTCCAACTGGATTATGATATGCCCTTTTAACTCTTCATCGTGAATCTCGCAGACGATTCCGTTAAGACTGATTCCATCAGAATTTGCCTTATCCCAGAGTTCGTCAACTTCCTTGCTCATCCAACTAATCATTTTATTTGTCCTTTCTTGGTGGTTTACGGCGTGTATTATACGAAATATGACACCGAATGTCAATGGGGAATTTCAACTATTTTCCATTGTATCACCAACTCATACAGCGGTCAGATTTCGATTTTGAGTTTCTTGCAAAGAACCCTTCCGAACGCAAGCCGAACATCGTCACAGTTCCAATCCTCGCGGTCTGCGGTTTCGTAAATGTCCTGCGCAACATCTTCGACGCACTTCTCCGCTATATGACGAATGTAGTCCTGTGAAATCGGTCCATCTATGTTCATATCATAAATAATGTCCACGATATAGTCTGGACTGACTTCAAGCAGACGGCAATAACTGACTTTATTTGACATTTTAGAGTTCCTTTCCTCAACCTATCGAATCAATAGTCCTTGAGTTCGCCTGTAGTTGTATCAAACGCATTTACAGGATGGTCGTCAATCACTTCCGCTTTCTTCCACTCCTTGTTCGTGATACCTTCCGAGTTCGCCTTGTCAAAAGCATCCTCAAAGGATTCCGCCATCACTTCCTTGTCCACACGGCACTCTACGGCTATGCTGACAATGAACTTCTTTAGGTTCTTCTTTGTGGTTTTCTTTGTCTTTTTCGTTGCCATTGTTTTGTCCTTTCTTGGTTTTTGTTATGACACTATTATACGAAATATGAGGTCTAAAGTCAATGGGGAATTTTACGAAAAGTTTTCAATGATGTTTCCACACTGTATGGACTGAATCTTCTTCAAGTCCACATTACGGTATTGAAGTTTTGACACACCGCTCTCGTTCACGGTTTCCACAACTCCAAGAATCGCTCTTTCCGTGCAGGTTTTACGCGCTTTCATGGCGGAAGTCTGAATGGTCGGGTCGAAACGGTAGTCGGAATCGAAATGCCGCTTCATCATGTGGTCATAGGTTGCACGAACATTGACAATGAAAACTCTCGGCTTGCCATTCCGCTTTGCATTATCCTCTACAGGATTCGGCTTCATAACAATCTTGCAGAACCTCGCTTTGCAGTCGAGCAACGCTTCAACCTGACGGACGAACGCAGGATTGATTTCAGCAATCGTGTTTAGAATTTCAACTCTTGTCATTTCTGTCTATCCTTTCCTTTAAGTTGCCACCATTATATGATATATGAATCGTGAAGTCAATGGTAAATTTCAAGAAAGTTATCTACAGGTTGTGAACAACTAAATTTCAATATCATAAACCGCAAGATTTGTCAAGTACAAAAAGGAAAAAGATAAAAAAGAACCGCAGGGAGAAAGGATTAGCCCTGCGGGAAGAAAATCCAACAACAAAAAGTATTTTCTTTTATCATCTCCAGACTTCACCCCAAATCTTACACCTCGGCTTGGTCTGGAATCGCCAAATCAACTCTCACCATCTGCAATCATATCAAAAGTCTCTTGGATATGCTCAAATATGCTGTCTGCGTTCTCTACTTCGGCAAGTGTGAAGATACCATTGAGAAGGTCGAACATACGTTCGTAGAGGGTTGCACCTTTCTTCGTGAAGCAGTCAATGACATTACCATCCTTGTCTCTCTTGACATTCTTCAGGAACATCTTTTCCTTCTTCATTCCATTCATGACGAATAGAAGTTCCTCAAGGCAGGGATATTTCGACAACTTGTCAATATATTCCACTTTCTTGTTTTTCTTGGTCTTGCTGTTCCTCATTGTTCTTTTCCTTTCTTTGAAACACCACCATTATACCATATATGATGTTTCTTGTCAATGGTCTTTTCTGTTATTTTTATCCATCCCTCTCTATAATGTGGATTCCGGCGTTGTATCGCCATTTCATACAGTCCTGAAATACGAACTGAACGGCTTTGTTTCATAGGAGAACTTCGCTTCGTGGATTTTCGGATAGTCCACGGCAAGAACGTCTGAAAGTTCATCGAACGCTATGTCCTCAAGACGGTCGGGTTCATCACACCAATACGCTTCCCAAATGCTTTTTGTCGTTCCGAATGACGCTTCACCACAACCGTTGTCCTGTTTCGTTATAAACAGACCCTCATCGACTTCCGCGACATAGCAGGTCACGCTACCATTCATCTTTTCCATTTCGTTAATCCTTTCCTTTAAGATAGAAAATCATCCTTGACAAATTCCGTTCCATCGTATGCGGTGAAAATCTCCTCGTCGCTCACAAGGTAATCCGCTTCGGCATACTCCTGATAAGAAGTTCCCTCGCCCTTTTCGGCGTTCCTATCGTCGATATACCTTCCTTTCAGTTCAATCAACTGGTCTCTATTAAGTTCTCTGACAGTCATTTTCATTGTCCTTTCTTGTCTTTTGACGGTTCATATTATACGAAATATGAAACCTTGTGTCAATGGGGGAATTGAAATTTTCAGCAATTTTCCAAGAGATTCCGAAGTTCAGCAAGACCCTTCTGCAAACGGCTGGAAAACTTCTTTGAGGAATATCCGCCGCACTTGACGCAATCCTTGCAGATTACGATGTTCGCGCTACCGATTACTCCGTAGCCGACAATCCAATTTCCATGTTCGTCCTCTCCGTATATCGCGCCATCCTCGAAGTAGTCTGTCATGTCTCCGGCATTGTCCCTGCACCACTCTTCAAGTCCAATGCGGCAGTTGTCGGCAGTCTTTTCGTATTCGTTCATTTTGTTGTCCTTTCTTATTCTTGAAACGCCCATATTATATGAAGTATGAAACCTAAAGTCAAGGGAAAATTTAACGAAAATTATCTACAGGTTATGTACAGGTTATCAACACCTTCACCAATATCATAAACCGCAACATTTGTCAAGGGATATTTTACAAAAAAAAATAAAAAGACCAACGGAGAAAGGAATAGCCGTTGGTCGAAAACTCATTCAAGTTTTGCTTTTCTTCTATTGCTTGTATTTGCCGAAAATTGGAAACCTCGCCATGTTGTCCATATTGTAGAACGCCTCTGCTTCCTCTAAGGAAATCTCCGTGACCATTGTGACCTTTTGTCCAAACATCTTCTCTTCCGCACGGCAGAACTCTGACGCTTCCTCTATGGTCGGTTTGCGTAATCCCCTAATGCAGATACGGTCGTTGTCCGTTCCCTCGCCAAAGTCAATCTCAAAGTATTTCATTTTTCAAGCCCTTTCCCTTCCTATGATTTCAATTGCAATCTTGCGGTAGTTCTTCTTTAGGTAGTCTGCAACCTTCTTGTCCGAGTTCGGCTTTGGAAACTTCTTGTCAATCATGCTGTTGAACTTGTCCACCCACTTCTTATATACGCCTAAATCGTCATAGAGTTCCGCAAGACCCTCTGGTGCGTGTGTCCTGTCCTCTCCACCGATAATCTCGTAGAGGAAATCCATCGGCTTTATTTTTATCGCTTTCAAGATTGTCATTTTTATCCTTTCTTTGTTTGTTATGCCGCTATTATAGCACTTATGAGTTGGTCTGTCAATTGGTATTTTTCGATTTTTTCGGAACCCGTCTGATGAAATTCAATCCATTTTCCTCAAACGCAAGGATGAACGCGCCAAAGTATCTTTTAAGGTTCGGTATTCCAACGGAGATTGAAACATCCTCACCGTCGCTTCTGTGATAGCCAGCCTTGAACTCCCTTGAATACTTTGAGCGATAAATGTCGCTTTCCTTCAATTCCGGATTGGTCTTTACGAGACATTCATGTATGCGTCTGACCGCTTCCTTGTCCGTTATCACAAAGCGATATTCATTTCTCTCCTTGTTTACAAGTTCCTTTGTCATTTTCCATATATCCTTCCCCTAATTAGATTTCCTTTATGATTACCTTGTAGTTGGTTGTCTTGTTTTCCTTGTCGATAAAGGACAGATTCCATTCTCCGCCTAAATCCCAACAGGCATCCGTCATGTCAAGTTGGCAACCGAGACTGTCAAACAGCACCGCTTCGCACCACAAATCATGGTCTTCCGGTGCGTCAGAGCATACCTTTATGTCAATCTCGCAACCATCGTCGAATTTTACTGTTCTGCGCCAAACAGTCTCATATTTTCCAAATCCTTCCTTTTCGTAGTCAATATCGTTCCGTTGAAGCAGGTTGTTCCACCTATCCAATTCGGACTTTGGAATTTCAAGCATCTTTGTAAAGGTTTCATTCATTTTATATCCCTTTTGTCAAATTATGAATTATATACCTTTTCAAGTCTCCATACATAGAGATTTCCGTTTCCGTAATCCCTGCGTGTCTCGCCAGTTTCTTTTAGTTCCTCGACACTCCGTTCGATTGCATCCTCATTCCTTGTAAGACGGTCGTTGCTCTCCCACTCTCTGCCGATTGATTCTGCTATATAGTCGATTGCGGATTTCCTGCTCTTGAAATACTCCACAAATTCAAATTCAGGGCAACCGTATTCTGCCGTATAGACGCAGATTGCGACATATCCCATTTTCATTCTATTTTTGTTTGACATTGTTTTACCTATTTTATGATTGTTGATTGCGATTAGATATTTCTTCCATCCAATACTTGAATTTTGCAATATCGGAATCTGTCAGATTGTCACTGAAAAATGCACCCATTATTGATTCAGTTCCATCCTTCTCCATTTCGTTAAATTCTTTATCGGTGATTTCATGCGTTTTTTCTGTAATGTCATAGGCTACTTCCAAAAGATGGCAAAACCACGATTTGTTCGTTTCATTCATCTCAGTCTCCTTTCATTTGCTTTTGATGGCACTATTATACGAAATATGAAACCATCTGTCAATGGGTATTTTACGAAAATTTTATGCCGAAAATCTTTGCGGCATAATCAATTCCCCTAAGATGTTCCTTGTAGTAGTCGATACCACCAAACTCGATAAGTCCATCCTTGTTATTGATTATGTTTCTGCGATATGTCCTCATCGCTTCCGTTCCCGGAAATTGTGCCATTTTACCTTCGACTTCCGTATAACGAGCCGTGATGGAACGGCGTCTGATGTTCCATTTTGATTCGGGGTCTCCGCATGGGTGAATGTAAAATCCGCCAAGAAACAACTGTATTCCGGACGCAAGGATTGACGCATTGACAAAACCCTCTCTCCACTCCGCGCTGTGCGATTTCCACATATTGCGCCAATTGTTCCAATAGATGTTCCTCGCTCTTTCGCATTTTGCAACATCCGTTATCGCACCATGAGCGACATAGGATTTCAGCCAACGCTTCTTCTGTCTGATTTCCAAATCGTTGTAATCTGCGGTAGTTTTCGGCATACTATTATCCTTTCAATCGTTTTCCGTTCCACAGAGGTCTTTCACTACGCCGTTCGGGCACAAATCGTCGAACCAAGCCCATATCTCGAAACGGTCGGTTCCGGCGGGAAAATCCCTGAAATCCCTTTCCGTCTCGTCGTTGTCGTTCACGGGGATTTCCGAAAACTCCTTCCAGAGTTTCTTTAGTTCGTCAATGCTCATTACCATCTCCCTTCTTTAATGTTGGATAGACTGTGACGCAAATCATCTGTGCCTTTTCCCCGTCGCGTTCAGGGTGGTCGAACTCCTCTACAACCATATCGTCAACCTCGCAGTCGAGATACGGTTCGACTTCCTTCAAAGTCTCCTCATATCCACCTATCCAGTCCGCTCCCCACACATCAATGTGACTGTCATGCGACTCGTCATCGAAAACCAAACGAACCCACTGTTCGTCATATACGATATTGAGAAAATCCTCTACTGTTGTCATTTTGCTTGTCCTTTCCTTTTATGCGCCTATTATACGATATATGAAACGTAGTGTCAATAGGGGAAAATCACTTTTTTGTTATTCCAAGAGCCTCTGCGGTCTTGTCTAAGACATGGAACCAGAACTTTCCGTCCTCGTCCTCGCACATAACCGCTATACCATCGCTCTTCGGTCTTACCGGCACTCTTGAAGCATCGCACCAGCCGATTGCACATTTCTTCAACTGCGTAATAAAATGGTCGAACTGGAAAATCTCCGGATATGCGTTCCAATAGCAGTCGAGCCTGTGTCCGAAGTCATATTCGTATGTGTCCCAGTTAAACAGTTCTGGATTAAGTTCTTCAAGTTCCATTTTTGTTTCAGCCTTTCATACAAGGTTCATTACTTCCAGTTCCAGTTCAGGTCGACAAACGGAATCTCCTTTACGATTTTTCCATTGAAAAAACTCTCGTTCTCCTGCCAACCACCATTGTTCCACACACCGTCGATTACCGCAATATCCGATTCCGCGCCAATTATCCTTTTTACGAAATCTTCCGCAAACTCTATCTTGGAAATCCATCCAACGCTTCTGTGGTCGTCAAGATACTGTTGGAGAATCGAAAGTGTCGTAAATGGCATCTTGAGTTTATGGCTGTATCTCGCACAAATCTTCGTGGAACATCCATTGTCAAAAAGTATTTCAACAGTCATTTTCAATCTCCTTTAGAATGGAAGTTCCTGACCTCTGTCCTTGCCGAAATAGTAAATGTAAACACCATACTTGACGATTAAAGCGTCTCTTCCCCAGTAAAAATTTCTCATACCGGTAATGCAAGGATATGGACCTGCGCTTGCCTGACACATCTTGTCAAGGACTTTACCAAGGTTCGGTCTGTCCTTTACGCGAATCGTTATCGTTCTGCCTTTTGGCTTGATACCTTCCATTGTCTTTTCCTTTCTTGTTCTTGAAAACGGCACTATTATACGATATATGATTCCAACTGTCAAGGGGAAACTTTGATAAAATCCTTGTTCAACACCGTCAACTGGTAGCCGATTGAAACCAACTCGTCATAAAGCGGCTTGTATTCAGCGAATGTTGCCCATCTCCTATGGTCGAAATACGACTTTGCACACAAACTGTGCTGTCCTACATGGGCATAAGAGGTAAACATATCTCCGTAATGCCTATCTCTTTCGTCAGGAAAGAAAGCAAACACCTCTTTCTCCTTTGTATAAGGATTTACGGAAACCTTGAAAGCAACTTTTGTTTTCATTTGAGTTTGTCCTTTCTTCGTTGTTTACGGCGCATATTATACAAAGTATGAATCGTAGCGTCAAGTCGAAATTTCAACAAAGTTATCAACAAGTTATAAACAGGTTATCTACAACCATAGTCTCTATCATAAACCGCGAAATTTGTCAAGGGGTATTTTACAAAAAGATTTTTTAATTTTCCCCATTGACAGAAGGATTCATAAGTAGTATAATAGTCGCGTTTTCAAGAGAAGAAAGGAAAACCAAAATGACAGAAAACGAAAAAAAGGTTGAAGAACTCATTAAGACAATGAATGACATTCAGTCTCGCGTCTTTCAGGGTTATAGTCTTGACGGAGAGGAAAAGTTCACATTCCGTCAATGTGCATATCTCATCAAGAACACCTATGGATATGTCCTTCGCAAGAGGATTGTCAAGAACGCATGGGGAAGAAAGACCGGTTGCATTTGGAGAGCCGTTCCAGAGTGTGAGGTAGTCAAGAGGACAAGGCATTTCTCCGCTGAATGGAAGAAGATTGACATGACACCGAACGACGGAAAGCCGACTTGCAAAGGCAACTGCACGACACGCTCGATGACTTACTGTCTGCAAGGCATATTCACATATCGTGAAATCGAACACGAACAATATCGTCTTGCGGCTGTCAAGAACGAGGAAAGAGGACTTTACAGAGGTGACTATCGCCGCAAGGTTCGTCGCAATTCGTCTGGGACTTGGGATATTATAATGAAAGACCTTGGATATGGGTGGATTCGTCTCAACCACAAGGTAAGGCGTGACAATCTCGCCGTTTCGCTCCGTGAAGTCTCATATCCTATCATTACACATTCGTCAGGCCATGTTGCCGTTGTGGAAAACGGATATGTGATTGATTCTTGGGATTCGCGGCATGGTCGCTGTGACATGATTCTCGTCAAAAACGAAGATGTTGACAGGATTATCAACATTTTGAGGAACAACGGCGTAAGTTGCCACATGGTGTAAACTGAAAGGAGATTACAATGTCAAGAAAAAGTGATTCAGGAAGACAGAAATTTGCCTATGACATTGATTATCATGGATTAAAGAGAACGCAATGTGAAAAGAAGCGGTTTCTAAAGTCTAAAAGAAAGAAGAAACTGCAAAAGAAAGCGCGTAAGACAAATCGCAAATAACCCATTGACATTCCGATTCATACTTTGTATAATATGCGGCGTAAAAGGAAATGAAAGGACAAACCAATGAAAAAGACCTTGGATGAAATCAAGACTGCGTTTGACAACTACATTCGGCACGAAGAGAATACTGCTCTTTATGCAGACCCAGATGGAACGGACATTGATTGGAATGATGATGGAAGTCCGCTTTACGACATTGACAAAATCGTAAGGGAGAACATAGACGGAACGATTACCATAAGGGTGAACGCATACAATATCATAGATGAATACGATGATGACAGACTGTATAATTGGCTTAAGATTTTCTGTTTTGACATTATCGGTTGCGGCAAGGATGATTGCAAGGTGACGAGGGAAGTCCTGCGCGATAATGGAGCGGACTATGATATTTCAGTTTACGCAGACATAAAAATCGAAAAATAGCCCTTGACACCACGATTCATATATCGTATAATGTGAGCCGTCAAAAGAAAGGACAGACCCATGATAAAGACAACCAAGAAGAAGAACAATTCCATGCCAAAATATGCGTGTTCCACCAATTATGCACTCTTCGCTTCTGCGCTAATCACGGCGAAAATGCTTGGCAAGAGGTCGTTCGACTTCTTTGGTAATAAATATAAGGTAGCACACTATGTCAAGCGCATAGCCAGAGATATTGAGGATGGCTACTATAAGGTAGTCTGCGAACTTGAACCGGTTAACAAGAAAGGAAACAGGTAAAATGAAATTCAAACTCATTACGAACGGCATACAGACCAATAGCGCACGGACAATGCGCGACCTGATAGAGCAGATTATCGACACGAAGATTCTCTGCGTAGAGGTAGCTCCTGAAAACTCAAACCATTTCGTTTTGACCACCACGGATTGCTTTGGACGCAATACGAAGAAACTCTTGAAAGACACCTTGGAAAAGATTGACAGGAAGTTGGACGAGAGGTTCCTCTATAGCCGCAAGAACTGTGCCATGAGATACAAGTTGTTTGTGGATGGTGAATACAAGTCTTGCTATCCTACCCTATGGGATTTTCTTACCAATATCCGCGACACCCATGTTATCTATATTGAGATTCACGGAACGCAGATTTGGATGGAGACGGCGAAGAAATACGGCACATACAAGAAAACGATAGAATTTGCACAACACGGACTGAATATGCACATAGAGGAAGTCAAGAAACGGCTAATGAAGGATTTTGAGACACACGGCAAGAAGCATAAGAAGTAAGATATAGGACGAACAGTAGATAAGTTGTGGAAGGGATGAAATCAAATAGGTTTTGTTCCTTCCGCTTTAATTCATAGGATTATCGCATAAGCACAAACCGTAGGATTTGTCAAGCGGAAAATTAAAATAAAATTTCTTAAATTTCCATATTGACTTCACTATTCATATTTCATATAATAGTGCCATCTTCAAGAGATTAAAAGGAAAGGATAAAAAATGATAAGAACCGAAGAGCGCAAACGGACATTCAACTTTGGTAAGATTGCCTATTTGCCGAAAACACGTAAAGCAAATTCCGTGGATGTGGACATTTACGTTCGCAAACTCGATAACGGAGAATTTGAGTTTTCCGCTATAGGTGCAATATGGAACTGTCGGCACACAGACCATATTTCCGGTGGACAAAACCTTGACACAATTCAGAAGTATGTCCATGAAAATCCGATTTTCAACGAAATCTTTTCTCTTTGGTCAGAATTTCATCTAAATGGACTTAACAGTGGAACGAGGAAGCAAGAAGCCGCCCTTGTGGAAGAGACTAACCGCAGAAACGAAGAGCACAAGGTGAAAGGTGAAAAGGAAGAGAAGCCGCTTACCTATGCAGACCGTTACGAAGACGCTTGCGAATACCTTAAATCAATCGGACTTTACATTGACAAATTGGGTGATGGTGAAGTTCTGAACTGTGAGACGGAAAAGGTCAGTAAAGACCATTATCCCTATGGTTGTGGATGGATTACAAGGGTGCTTGACGATAAGACATTAAAGCGGATTAACTCTCTTATCGACAAGGGAGAGGTCTATAAGGAAAGCGAGGTGTAAGATGGAACTTGACGAAATCCACATTGGAGACAGGTTGAAATGGACAGACCCAGAGTATCCTGACGAAACTCCAAGACCTGTGACTGTGGTAAGGAAAACAGGTGAAATCGTTGCCTGCATATTCGACAACATAGATGGATATGGAGAGGTGGAAGCGTTCGCACACGAACTCTCAAAGTAGCCATAATTGAAGATAAAAGCGATGATAGCCGTCAGAAATGCCGGTTATCGTTGCTATATCAATATATTGATATAGTTGAAAATACATAAACCGCGACAAAAGTCAAGCATTAAAATAATTTATTTTTGCCATTGACAACACACTTCATATATCGTATAATATCGGCGTTTAAGAAAGAAAATAGTACAACCCAAACCAAAAGAAAGGAAAAGTTAAATGGAAATAATAGAGACTATTGATGAATATTTTCTAACTGTTTACAAAATTGAAGAAAACGGTCATACAATAGGGGTGATGTATAACAGAAAAGACGCTGAAACAGCGAAAGCGGCTCTTGAAAAGGAGCGTATTGAGCAGTCGAAAAACTCTTTTAGTGATTGGTATTAATGTAAAACAATACTAACTGAAAGGAAAACTAAAATGCCAACCGATGAGACAAACACCGAAAACTTTATAAAGAACATAAACAAAACTCTTCATAAAGAAATTGATGCTATGCTTAATCCAAAAGAAAACATATTTACAAAATATGTAAAACGTCCGTTTTATCATATTCTCCATGAGATTGGCTTGCGCTATAAACTTGAGCGGCTTTCGTCTTGGTCGTATCTAAAACTGTATTCAACATATCCATGTAGCGGACTTGGGTATTGGAGATTTGCGGCAGATTACCTCAGATTTAATCTTGGTGATATAATGAATAAAGATGGAAAAATCGAAATTTCCATTTGACATCAGAACTCATATTTCGTATAATAGTGCCGTCTCAAAGGAAAGGATAGAAAATCGGATGAAAACCAACTGTCAGATAGCGGATTCAAACGAACTTGCGAAGATTGCCGCCTGCCATATCGCAAAAGAAATGGGCAAGGGGATAACCTACAAGGGAGATTCCTGCTATCTGTCGAAAGACGGAAAGTTCCACTTCGTCTATATGGACGAGACTGGCACATTTGGAGCGCAGAGAACATTTACGGCGAACGAACTCGCCTATATCAACAATATGCCGCTTTGGGAGATTATCGGAATAGACAACGGCGGATTCGACGATTTGGCGATTCTATTTTACGAAGAGAACTGAAAGGATAAATCAAATGGAGATTAATAAAGATTTTATGGTTGATTGCGTGATAACCGCTGGAGAACTTGACCTAAATTGGTATGGTCATTATCTTGATAATGAACTTAGGGTATTTGAAATTGTAAAGCACAATGTTCCATATTCTGAATTTTTGAATTGGTCT
>Ga0310786_10002764_pt1 | contig 26346 bp, 17 predicted proteins | sample AusTroGonzalo_MG_FD_203881 | JGI IMG/M metagenome (GOLD analysis project Ga0310786, IMG submission 203881) | Bovine rumen microbial communities from tropical cattle in Woodstock, Queensland, Australia - Gonzalo_03 (v2) (version 2) | ecosystem: Host-associated > Mammals > Digestive system >...
CAATTTCAGTATAAAACAAAAAAGACGTCATTAAGACGTCTTCTTTGTTTTAGAGCGGGAAAAGGGACTCGGACCCTCGACCCCGACCTTGGCAAGGTCGTGCTCTACCAACTGAGCTATTCCCGCGGGGGTGACCCATATATAGAAATAAAGTTTGTAGTTATAAAGGGGTGTAGTTCGAAAAAAGTGAAAATTTTTTGTTTAAGAGGGAGAGTGTGCATCTCGTTGTTTAGTCGCCCCCTCTTCTCGGGTCCTCGTCCAAATTACGGCATAAAAAAAGAAAACCACCTTTGTAGGTGGTTCTCTTTTTTTAGAGCGGGAAAAGGGACTCGGACCCTCGACCCCGACCTTGGCAAGGTCGTGCTCTACCAACTGAGCTATTCCCGCGGGGGTGACCCATATATAGAAATAAAGTTTGTAGTTATAAAGGGGTGTAGTTCGAAAAAAGTGAAAATTTTTTGTTTAAGAGGGGGAGTGTGCATCTCGTTGTTTAGTCGCCCCCTCGACCCCAAGGGGTCTCGTGCCCAAGTCAATTTCAGTATAAAACAAAAAAGACGTCATTAAGACGTCTTCTTTTTTTAGAGCGGGAAAAGGGATTGATTCGTCGCTAGTCTCCGGTCTTGCGCCCGGCTAGCTCCTCACCCTTGCGGGCCTCTCGCCATGAGGCGAGAGTTCCTAAACAACTCGTACGCACTTCGTGCATCTCGTTGTTTAGTCGCACCCTCTTCTCGGGGCCTCGTCCAAATTACGGCATAAAAAAAGAAAACCACCTTTGTAGGTGGTTCTCTTTTTTTTAGAGCGGGAAAAGGGATTGTTATCAATCAGTCTCCGCTACGCGGCTGATTGATAACCCTTCGGGCTTGCACTCACTGCGTTCGTGTCAAGCTATAATTTGTCTCTTCGCACTTCGTGCATGAGCCAAATTATGCCGCACCCTCGACCCCAAGGGGTCTCGTGCCCAAGTCAATTTCAGTATAAAACAAAAAAGACGTCATTAAGACGTCTTCTTTGTTTTAGAGCGGGAAAAGGGACTCGGACCCTCGACCCCGACCTTGGCAAGGTCGTGCTCTACCAACTGAGCTATTCCCGCGAGGTGACCCAATTATAGAAATAAAAATTCCGATTGTAAAGGGGGTAGGACTAAAAAAGTTATATTTTTTTTATGCTCGGTATTTATATTCATGTTCCTTTTTGCGCGAAAATTTGCGATTATTGCGATTTTCGTGTGATGCCTGCGAATACACGGCTGTTCGAGGAATATACAGATTTGCTGGAACGTGAAATTCGTGCGTTTGATGAGGCGCATCCCGAAGCGCTTTCACAGGCGCGTACGCTTTATCTCGGCGGTGGAACGCCATCGATTTTACCGAGCGTATGCCTGGAGCGCGTTTTCGCGACTCTTGAAGCTTGTGGAGTCCGTGTCAAGACTCTAGACGAAGTTTCGATGGAATTCAATCCAGAATCGTGTACGGAAGAATCTGTGCATACGGCGCTTGCTTGCGGAGTACGTCGCTTTAGTCTTGGGCTCCAGACGTTTTCGCAGTCGCTTTTGGACCGTATTGGCCGCAAACATACTGTGGAACGCGGCTTTGAAGCGCTACGCCTCTTGACGTCCTTGTCGCAGGTAAAAGTCACGGGTGACTTGATGTTCGATTTGCCGGGGCAGACAGTCGATTCTTTTTTGAACGATGTTGATCGTTTGTCTGATTTTTCGCTGAGCCACGTGAGTTTTTACGGATTGAATGTGGGCGAGAGAACACGTCTTGGCGGGCGCGTAGCGCGTGGCGAAGAAACTGTTGACGATAGTTTGTACGAGCCGATGTATTTGGGCGGAGTTGAAATCCTTGAAAGGAAAGGTTTTGCTCGTTACGAAGTCTCGAATTTTGCAAAGCCGGGTGACGAAAGCCTGCACAATATGAATTACTGGAATCGCGGTGAATACATTGGCTTTGGACCGGGGGCCCACAGCTTTTTTGACGGGCGCCGTTTTTGCGCACCGGAAATGTACCCGCGCTGGCGCGATTATGTGAATGCGGGCTCGCCAGATTCTGCGCTGATTTACGATGAACTGGATGATAACGACGTTTTGACGGAACGTGTGTGGCTCTCGTTGCGCCAACGCTCGGGGCTTGATTTAAACGCTCTAAAATCCGATGGTATCGTTGTTTCGCCAGAGGGCTATATGCCGTGGGTCGAAAAAGGCTTTGCAACGGCCGACGGTGGTGTGCTGAAACTTGCCGGCCGAGGCTGGATTTTTATGGATAGCGTAGTGACTGATGTGCTGAACGCTTGCGTTTAATTTTTGAGGCAACGGTAATTCAGGTTTTCTGCCATCCATGTTTGGGATCCGATGGTGATTGTTTTATAGGTTTGACCGTCACGGGGGGGGGGGGCGGTTAGGAATCCTTTTATTACTGTTGATGGCTCAATGACGCTTTGTTCCGAAAATAAAAATACCCTCGACTAAAGTCGAGGGCGTTTGAAAGTTGTTGTCGTGGCCTTGCTACTTGTTGATGCTTCGCATCCATAAGAGCATCGCCTCGGTCATGACCATGTAAACATGGTCGCGACTCTCGGCTTGCTACTTATTAATAGCCGCGAGGAAAGCGTCCTTCTTTTCTTGCAAGAAGTCCTTGCTGTTGTACTTGCGGATGCGGCGGAGAGCCTGGTCGCGCAATTGACGTACACGTTCGTGGGAAATGTTCATGGATTCACCCACTTCGCGAAGCGTCTGCGGAGCTTCCTGGTTAATGCCGAAAATGCCGGTGATGACTCGGGCTTCACGTTCCGGGAGCTGTTCCATGAGGTCGCGGGCCAATGCTTCGACGCTCTGGATTTCGGAGTCGGCTTCTGGGTTCGAAGCGCCACTGTCCGGGAGGACTTCGGCGTAAGTAGCCTTGGAGTCAGCCTTGAGCGGACTGTCGAACGAAACACCACGCTGACCGATCTGGATGAGTTCGCGGATTTCTTCGTTGATTTCCTTACCGCGGGACTGTTCGTGCAAAGCCTTACGCACGCGGAGGTGCTGGTTTGCCGGCAAGCGGATAAGGTTGCCTTGTTCGTTAATAGCACGAGTAATATATGCCTTGATCCACCAAACGCCGTAACTGATGAACTTAAGACCACGGGTGTGTTCGAACGATTCGATAGCGCGGACGAGGCCCATAGCGCCTTCGCTGACCAAGTCCGGAAGCGGAATCGGGCAACCACGGTACTGGATGGCGACCTTCAAAACAAAGCGCATGTTTGCGGAAATCAGCTTTTTACGGGCAATTTTGTCGCCTTCTTTAGCTTTCTGGAATAGAATCTGTTCTTCTTCGCGGGAGAGAGGTGCAGTGCGACGAATATCTTCTAGGTATCTTTTGAGAGTGGTATCGGTAGAATCAATATGCATTTTAAAAACCTTGCTCCTATAATATCGCTTTTTTAAAGCAAGTTGCGTGCCAATTGTGTGAAATTTTCCAAATTTTTTACAAAAAGTCTCTAAAAGGTGAGTTTTGAGGGATAAATGGTGATTTCAATCATGGTTTGGTAGGGGGTGTAGACTTGTTTTGTCACGTAAATATAACAAATTCTTTTAAATGTGACAAATAATTCGCTCCCATTAAACGAAAAAATGTAAAGATTTGTGTTCAAATGTTCATTATGAACATCGTATAGCTTTCTCCGGAATTGCATGTTTCATTTTGAGATGATGCCCTAACCCCTTCCTACTGCTTGCTCTTATTAATCTTTCGTCTCTAGTCTTTGGCCTTTCGTTTCGCTCAAGTCCCAACAGTGTGCAAGGTTATGACGCAGCAGAATACTTGTATTCTGATATGTCGTAATCGCAGCCACGAACGCCAAAGGCGTTCAATGCTAGTCTCGGTCATGCCCAAGCAAGCTTGGTCGCGACGCTCGCCTTACGCATTTGTCGTCTAACATCTAACCCTTAACCACTAATCACTGTTTACTGTCTACTTCCTACTCCCCAAATTTCGTATATTTTCCCCGTTATGTCGATTAAAGAACCTGATCAATCCGTTTGGAATCGTTTTTGGCAGCGCAAGAACGACATGGACAAGGTCTATCCGTCTTCGCCGTCTATTATAGAAGCTATTAAGAAGAATTTTAAGCTCGAGGGCTTGAAGGTTTTGGAAGTCGGTGCTGGGACCGGTCGCGATAGTGCCGAGTTGGCTCGCCTGGGCGCTGATGTTTATGTGCTCGATTACGCCGAAAACAGCCTTAAAATTGTGAATTCGCTCCGAGAAAGCGAAGGCTTGACGAATTTACACCTCGTCCGTGGCGATGCGTTCAAGTCTCCGTTCCCGGATAACACTTTTGACTTGGTTTTCCACCAGGGTTTGGCCGAACATTTCAAGGAATCGCTCCCGCTGATTCAGGAAAACTACCGCATTGTCAAGCATGGCGGATGTTGCCTTTGTGACGTGCCGCAGACGGTCCACCCGTACACGATTATCAAGCACATTTTGATTGCGATGGACAAGTGGTTTGCCGGTTGGGAAAAACAGTTCACGATGCCGCAACTCAAAAAGCTCATGAGCGATGCCGGTTTTGAATGCATTTACGCTTATGGCGATTGGATGCGTCCGAATCTTTACTACCGCATTTTGCGCGAACTTTGTTTTAAGTTCGGTATTGAACTGCCGAAGTATCCGCTTAATGGCACTGCGTACCAGAAAATCAAGGACAAGATTTTGGATAGCCTCCAGTCTGTGCCGGTGATGCACTACACGCAGCTTTGCATTGGTGTTATCGGTCGAAAGCCTTAGAATATCGCTTAGGGTAATCGCTTGAAAATTCTCGTCGTAAATTATCGGGATCGCATGCATCCGGCTGCCGGTGGCGCCGAAAAGCATTTGCATCGCATTTTCTCGAAGATTGTAGAAATGGGGCACGAAGTTGTCCTGTTCACGACGATGTTCCCTGGCGCAAAAGAACGCGAAGTGGTCGATGGAATCCAGGTTGTCCGCAAGGGTGGCGATTTGCTGTTCCAATTGACGGTCGCGTTGAATTTGAAAAAGCTCGATCGTGAATTCAACTTCGATGTTGTCGTCGAGGATTTGAACAAATTGCCGGTCTTTGCCCACTGGTTCGTTCGCAAACCGCTGCTGGTGCAGATGCATCACTTGTGGCGGAAGTCGATTTTCTCCGAAGCGATTTTCCCGATTGCGTTTATGGTTTGGTTCTTTGAGCGGATTATTCCGTTCTTTTACCGTACGCAGAAATTTGTAGTCGTGAGCCCGAGTACCAAGAAGGAACTTGCCGAAATTGGCGTGGACGAAAGTCGAATTTCCGTGATTTACAATGGCTCGGAAATGCCGCCGATAGCTGCTCCGCAAGAATGCGCGGAATCTCGTGAAACGAGCGAGAATGCTGAAGTTCGCGCGAATGCGGCTCTCGAGAATGCGGATGCTGGTAAAAATGCGCGGACTCCGTATTTTATTTGGCTTTCGCGCGTGCACCGCTACAAGGGTATTTGGACTGCGCTCGAGGCGTTTGAAATTTTTTCGCAGAAACATCCCGAAGTACAGTTGAAAATTGTCGGTGGTGGTCCGCTTTTGAAAAAGCTCCCCGCTTGGATTAAAGCTCATGGACTTGAAGGTAAGGTGGAATTGACGGGCTTTGTGCCTGCCGCCCGCAAGTACGAATTGCTTTCGTCTTCGCTCGCGCTGTTGCAGACGAGCTACAAGGAAGGCTGGGGCCTGACAGTGATGGAAGCGGCGCAGCTCTGCAAGACGACGGTGGCGTCGGATGTGCCGGGACTGCGCGATAGCGTTCGTGACGGCGAAACGGGAATTCTGTTTCCGTCGGGAGATGCGCCCGCGTGTGCATCAGCAATGGAAAAAATTTATGGCGATGCGGGATTGCGCGCGACTCTTGGCCAGAATGCAAAACGTTATGCGCTCACGTTCAGTTGGGAAAATTCTGCTCGCGAAACTCTAGAATTGTTGGAACGTACGGTTGAGGGTGGCGTACGAAAATGAAGTTGAATCCGAAGTTAAAGTCTGTACTTATTTTTTGTTTGAAACTGGTGGTTACGCTTGTTCCGGCTTACTTTGTTTATCAGAATATCGTGAGCGACCCGGAATGGAGTGTAAATGACCTTTATAACTTGTTCGAGAACAACAGTGTGCTACCGCTTGTGCTTGCGCTCCTTTGCCTTGCGGTCTCTAACTTTACGGCTTGCTACCAGTGGAAGTTGCTGCTCGAAAAGCAGGGCGTTCACATGACGTACGGAAAGCTCCTCAAGCTTTATCATGTGGGGCTGTTCTTCAACAACTTTATGCCGGGAAACGTCGGTGGCGATGCCAAGAAGGTTTACGATATCCGTGTGCAGGGCGGTCAAGATACTGTTGGTGCTGGTTTTACGGCTACGGTATTCGATAGATTGTTCGGTCTTTTCTTTATTACGTTATTTGCTCTTGCAGTCGGTATTTTGTTCTTTGTGCATGACCCGGAACAGCGCGCGTTCATGTGGCCGTCGGTTTGGATTTTTATGGGTTTCTGCGTGATGTTTGCCGGGCTTTTGAGCCGTCGCATTGGCAGTTTCTTTTGCCGCATGGCCGGGAAGGTTTTGCCTAATAAAATCGAGACGCGTTTGTTGCGCATGTTTGAACGTTTCCAGAAGTTCCGTTCCAAGAAACTTTGGATGAACATCATTTGCCTTTCGACGGTCACTCAGTCGCTTCGCATTTTTGTCCACTTCTTCTGCGGGATTGCAGTTGGCGTGACTCTTTCGATGTCGTGGTACTTCTATTACATCCCGCTTGTCGCTATTGTGAGTGCGCTCCCTATTTCGATTGGCGGTTTTGGTCCGCGTGAATTTTTGGCGCAGTCGCTTTTTGCACGTGCTGGAGTGCCTGGTCTTGAATCGGTGGTAATCCAGTTGCTTGCATATTTTGTAAGTTTGATATTGAGTTTGTTCGGTGCTGTTGTGTTCTTGATGGGGCCGAAACCCGTGCCGTCAACACCGAAACATGCAGAAGGTCATCCTGAAGCAAGGCCGTAAGGCCGACGCGATAGGCTCCATTATTTTTTATATCCTTAATTTTATCCGTTTGTTATATGAATCTCGCGTAAAAAGGAACGCGTAATACTGAGAAAGGAGATGCCCGCCTTCGCGGGCATGACAAGGCTGATTTGTCATCCTAGAGCCCCTGCAACAAGTGCGGGATAAACTTTGGCGATAGGATCCTTAGTGTTTTCAGTGCAAAAAATATGGACGTAGAAAATCTTTTGGCGGGGCTTAACTCCGATCAGCGTGCGGCGGTGCTGCACGATCATGAAAAGAACGGACAACTTTTAATTTTAGCAGGGGCGGGTTCGGGAAAGACTTCGGTTTTGACCAAGCGAATCCAGTACCGTATTCTTTGCGGGGTGCAACCGGAAAAAATCTTGGCGCTCACGTTTACGGCAAAGGCCGCTGCTGAAATGCGGGAACGCGTGCAAAAGCTGTTTCCGAATGCGGGCGTAAGACTTTGTACGTTCCATTCGCTCGCGCTATTTATGCTAAAGTCTAAGATGCCGGGCTCCCTTCGGCAGGCTCATGGTTCTTGTGAAATTAGCAGGGAGGACAAGTTCACTGAGCAAGGCCGAAGTGAACGCTTTGCATATGAACTGGTCGGGTTCAAGAAAATGCCGGTGCCGACGGAGTCGGCTGACAAGTCCTTTATGCAGGAACTTGCAAAAGTGGGCGGTCGAAAATTCCATTTTTCGCGTGAAGAACTTTTTTCGGACGCGGTGCCCCCTGCGATTCATAAAAAACTTCTGCCTTTGCGTGAACGCGTTCTGGAATCAGGGCAAGTTGTCTTTGAAGATTTGATTTACAAGGCGATTGACTTGCTCGAAAGCCACGAGGATGCGCGTGCGTTTTTCCAGAATCAATGGTCCGAAATTCTAGTCGATGAATACCAAGATATCAATCCGTCGCAGTACAGGCTTGTCAAGGCGTTGCTCGGGGAACGCAAGTCGCTATTTGTCGTGGGCGATGATGACCAGGCTATTTACGGATTCCGTGGTGCCGACATTGGGAATATCAACCGCTTCCGTGACGACTTTAAGGAAAGTTCGTTAATTCGTTTGGAATGGAATTACCGCTCGGTGGCGAACATCTTACATTTTTCGAATCGCATTTTCGAAAATAAGCCTATCCATTTGCGGAAAGTTTTGCGTGCTGGGAACATGAACGGCTCGGGTGGTTCGCCGATATTCAAGGAGAATCGTGAACCTGAAATTTGGGTGAGCGAAGACCCTGTCGAAGAAATGCAAAAAATCATCACGAGCATCAAGTTGCTCCGAGAAAGCTACGACCTCCAATGGAAAAATTTTGCGATACTCGTGCGCTATAACCGTCAACGATTGTATTACGAAGAAGCGCTCCGCGATGCTTGCCTCCCTATTGCAGGGGTGTCGGGTGGGGTGGGCGGAGACGATATGGAGAGCGAAGTTGTCGAAAATGGAATTCATGTCGAAACGGTACATGCGTCCAAGGGATTGCAGTATGCGGTTGTCTATTATGCGGGTATGTCGGAGGGGTTAACGCCGGGAACATGTACAGGAATGCGCAAACAACGCAAAAAACAGCTTGACGAGGAACGTCGATTGTTTTATGTCGGGGTCACTCGGGCAGAATCTTTCTTGGTTTTGCTATATTGCAAAAGAAGATACTGGAAAGGGCGACTTTCGAAACTCAAACGGTCTCGTTTTTTGCCCAAGGAAAATTTAAGGACAGAGATTGATATGCCAGTTATTTTATTTAGGATATATGCGGCCGCAAGAATACTCCTCTTTATGCTAGAGTATATTGTGAAAATTGCGTTTATGTATGTTTTCCGCCGTAAGGACTTGGATCCATGGTTAGAGGAAAAAGTCCAGAAATTTTCCAGATTCTGTATGAAGGTCATTCGCGTCGATTTGACGATAGAGGACCAGGCGCAACTGGCCAAGGTCGATTGGACGCGTCCTGTGTTCGTTATGGGAAACCACCGTTCGTACTTGGATATCCCGCTTGCGTTCCTTGCATTACAGCGAACTGTAGGCTTTATTGCCAAGACTCAATTGCAACGCATTCCGATTTTGAACTTCTGGATGCACAAGCTCGGTTGTGTCTTTATTAATAGAGAAAAGGGTGGTGGTGCCGAAATTATCCAGAAGGCTGTCCAGTCGGGTAAGATGCCGAGACTCTTCATTTTCCCGGAAGGCACCCGCAGCAAGCGCGAGGGAATGGTCGCGTTCAAGAGTGGCTGCTTTAGACTTGCTGTCGAGGCAAACGCTATTATCTTGCCTATTGTAACAAAAGGTTCCGATGAAGCTTGGGAACATCGCAAGAATTGCAAACTCCGTCCGGTGAACGTGAAAATCCTCGAACCGATTGATACGGTCGAGTTCAAGAAAACCCATGGCGGTGATGCGATGGATCCGCGCCATGAACTGCTCCCGTACGTTCGTAGCAAAATGGAAGAAGCTTATGATCGGCGTCTTTGATTCTGGTTTTGGCGGGCTGACCATTTTGCAGAAGCTGCGCCACACGCTCCCGGAATACGATTACTTGTACTTGGGGGATAATGCACGTGCGCCGTATGGCTCCCGCAGTTTCGAGACGATTTACCGCTACACGCTCCAGTCGGTACGTGAACTTTTCCATCGCGGGTGCCCGCTTGTGATTCTGGCGTGCAACACCGCTTCGGCAAAGGCGCTCCGCAGCATCCAGCAGCAGGTGCTCCCGGTCGAGTTCCCGGACCGTCGCGTGCTTGGCATTGTCCGCCCGACCGCCGAAGAAATCGGAAATTTCTCGAAAACGGGGCATATCGGCATTTTTGCGACGGCAGGAACGGTGTCTTCGAACAGCTACGTTCTTGAAATCAGCCACTTTTTCCCGGAGCTAAAGGTGACCCAGCATGCTTGCCCGATGTGGGTGCCGCTGGTGGAATATGGCGAGCGTGGCACGGAAGGTTCCCGATTCTTTGTGAAAAAGGACGTGGACCAGCTTTTGGCCGCAGACCCCGAAATCGATACGGTTTTGCTCGCCTGTACGCATTACCCGCTCCTCGAATCTGAAATTCGGGCCGCACTTCCACCGCATGTTCGCCTGGTTGTCCAGGGAGATATCGTTGCCGATAAGACTCTTGACTACCTGAAAAGGCATGTGGACATGGAAAAACGCCTTACAAAAGGTGGAAAAGTCAAATATCTCACGACCGATACCGCAGAATTCTTCAAAAAAGGCGCTTTTCGCTTTGGAATGGAAGATATTTGTGCGGAGTCGTTGACTTTTTAATCCATAAATTATATTTTAGTGGTTGTTACTGACGAACCGTACTCGGTCCGCTTGTATTCTTTTTAATTTTCGAACTTTAAAGTGAGTGGATTTATAAAATGCCGAAAACACAGATCAATCTTGAGGGTTGGCAAGACTACCGTGGCAACATGGCCGGTAGCCTGCTTTATGTTGAAACTAGCCATCAGTCCGAAATGCCTGTACGCGACCAGCTGAATGAAAATGAAAAAGGTTTTCTCTATGAACCGAACTACGAAACCAGCACCTATGGTTTGATGAGCTGCTACAATGTGAAGGCGATTAACACGATTGTGAAGAGCAAGAGCCGCTATATCCTTTTCGGTACCCGCTACGAAGGATTGAGCGATTCCGAAATGCGCAATAAGTACCTCATCATGGGTTACATGCGTATCGATAAGATCAAGGATGTTCGTACCCGCCACGTGCAGCGCTACATGGCAAACCCAGAAATGGAAGAACCGGAATGCATGCAGATGGAACACAACTGGGCTGTTTATGGTCCGATGCGCTTTGTCTCTCTCGATGACTCTTTCGTGGTCACGGACGAAATCCTCAAGGAATGGGGCTACAAGGGTCACGCTTCCCGCCAGCTCAAGACCGTGTTCTCCAAGGATCATCTCGAAAAGATTTTGGCACACTTGGATTCTAAGGAAGATATGATTGACGAGTATATCGCTACCGTCGATGAATACAAGGAAGCCCTCGCTGAGGAATAATTCTTTTACAGAATGTGAAAGGGCCCGCGGATGCGGGCCTTTTTTGTATGGTGAAAATGTCGAGTGCGGCAACCTCATTTTTGATGCAAGGCTATTCCATTGTCGTCGCCGACTCGTTCGGGGCTGTATCGGGCTAGAACCGAACGGAAATGCCGAGGTGCGTGGCGAAGCCGTTGCGGAACAGCAAGTCGGAGAGCCCACCTTCCAAGGATCCAGCTTTGTCCTTGCCGCCTTGCGAATCGGTTGGGCTGCTGCCGTGTTGCTGCGAAGGTCCTGTGCCATCTCCCGGTTCCGTGCTCTTGTTGGAGTTTTGGTCTTTGTAATCGATGTAGAACGGGATGATTTGCGAAACGCCGTACACGAGCGCTAAGCTTATGGGACCGTTTTTGCGGATTTCGCATTCGAGGGAGAGGATTGTTCCGATGGCGCTCAACTCCCTGAATGTTTTTTCTTTATATGTGTTGACAGTGGCAAGGCGCGTTGTTTCGGTTTTCTTGTCGATATCGAGGTCGCCTTTGATGCCGAAGAAATCGAGCCCGACATTTGGCGTAAAGACGTAGCGCTTGCCGAAATTCCAGCGGTATGAACCGCCGCCAAGAATGGCTGAAGTGCTCAGGTCGGCATCCACGCGGAATGTCTTTTGCAAAAAGGAGAACGACAGTCCCTTGATGACCGAAGCGGGGAGCGCCCGGTTGGGCGCAAGCGTTTCGTAGAAACGGTTCGGGTTGCTGCTCAACCGTCCCGCGAGGTGCACGTATTCGAGGCGCGTGCGCACTTGTTCGCGTTCCCACTTGGCGTAAAACGAATGGAGGGTGGCGTCTAGCGGCATGAACATGAAGCGTTTGCGGCTCCCTTCGTTTTGGTAAATGCCGTAAAGAGTGAAGTCGGCGTTGGCGAATGTATAGCCTGCGTCTAGGCGGGAATTGCTAAAGTCGTGCCCGTATTTGGCGTTTAAAATAATGGCGCCTGCGGAATCCCTAACGTAATATTCCTTGTCTGGATTGTGGGGGATTGTTTTCAGGTAAGTGCCCGATAAATTGACATGGTGCGCATTGATGTTGTATTCTGCAGAGAGGCTTCCGTAGAGAACGTGGCTTGTCCAGTCCACAGATATGGTGCCAACCATTTCGGTTTTGTGGTCCGGAATCCAGCGCATTTTTCCCATGTCGATGGCGCCTCCGGCGAACGTTGCGTTGACTTTAAAAAGTGAATCCTTCGGGTGCGCCGTAAGTGTTGCCCTGACGAACGGGGAACTGCTGATGTTGACATCGAACGAAAGGTACTTGTAGTTTCCTTCGAAACCGGCGCTTGCAATGTTTTGGCGGTTCCGCCCTTTGATGCTCCATTCGTCTGTGTAACGGCCTTGAATGGCGAAGTGTTCAAACGAACCGTAGACTTTATAGTTATCAACGGTTAACGAGTCCTTAATGCTACAGGACTTTGTTGAAAATTGCTTGTCGCTCAGATGTAGCAAAAAAAGCCCGCCACAGTCGGCGAGCCCGGAATTGCTTACTGCAAGGGCTGCGTTTACCGCAAACCCAAGCGCAAGGAATGTTTTATTAGCGGATTTCACTACCAGTCGTATGCGTCATCGTTGCGGGATTCAGTCTTGAGAACTTGCCAGAACTTGTCGGCTGTCATACCCGGGAAAACTCCACCAAATGTGATATCGGGGAAGAAGATGAGGTTCTGCATGTCGTCCAACGTGTAATCCTTGGAATTCGGCCTTCTGTTGTTTTCAATGGCGTATGCAAGTTCCGCTTCGTCAACTTTGCCGTTTTCCAAAGCTTGTAACGAAATCGTCTTGTTGCCCATCGGGTCGGTGAAGTAGAATACGTTTTGTTCGTAGTCGTTGTATGCGGTGGCGAATAACTGGACTCCGTTTTGGACTTGGCAAATGGAAGAACTCAGCGTCACCGGAGAGATCGTTTCCATAACGTTTTTGTTTCCTTCGTTATAGTAGTCGCGGCTCTTTACGAATGAAACGGTGCAGTTTGTTGTTGAAACTTCGAAGCAACGGTAGGTGTAGCGATGGTTGATTTCGAAGTCAGCGCAGTATTCTGCGGTGCCATTTTCGTAGTCATAGCTAGAGTAGAGCGATCCGTAGAAACCATCAACTTTTGCAGTTTTTTCCACTTGAGCTCTAACGGCTTTGTTGATTTCGTACTCGGCGTGAGAATCGCCATAAAGTCTAGGAGACCAGTAGAATCCTTCTGTGGGGAGATTCCATTCGGAATAGTCATAGAACTTGTGGTAGGGGAGGTAATCTTGCCAACCATCGGTAATTTCGAAGAACTTGGAAATGTTTACGGTAACCTTGGAGCCAGCCGGGAGGGTAATTTCGACTCCGGTGTGGAGCGCTTTACGGTAATGTTCCAAGGAATCGATGGCTTTCTGGAAATCGCGTGCGCTCACGTCGGACATTTCATCGTCACCGACAATGTAAGGGTCGTTTAACTGGGTCGTGATGCCGTTCTTGGATTCTTCGATACCGTACTGGAGGCCGACTTCTACGAACTGAATAGCAGAATCCAGCAAGTTCGGGATGTCTCTATAGCGCGGTTTCCAGTTGTCATAAACGGTCGTGAAGGAACTTCCCTTGTCCATGAGAGCCATGATATGGTCGGCAAATGTCTTGGTGTCGCCATCGTATTTATCGACATCGTTCATCCAATCATATTTGCCGTTTGAGGAAATGTCGATGTTCAAGCTTGCACCGAAGGTGAGTAAGGCCTTGGCCACGAACATGGTGGCAAGTGCCGGAGCAAATTCACCGCGGTCGAGTTCGAGCTTTCTTTTGTCAAGGTTGTAATGGCAGACGAAGTTGTCGTCGCCCACGATGTTCTTCAAGTAAATAATTGCGGAATCCAAGGATGGAATGGCGGCGGCCATTGCTTCTTGAGCCATGCTTGTGAGGTGCTTTCCGTTACCAGCGATCATGAGCTGGTTAAAATCGTTAACATCCATGTCGGCGAGGTTTGTCTTGTTGGTGACAGTATCGACGAATGCCTTGATTTTGGTGTTGTTCATCAAGTCGGTGATGATGCTCAATGCGTAACCGAGTTGCGCTTCGCAGTTGCCGGGATATTTGTCCAAAACGGACTTGAACGTACTCTTGGTCTGTGCACTTATGGCTTGAGCATTTTTAAGATTGTTGTCACCCAATTCACTCAAAACATCTTTGATGCTCGATTTTGCACTATCCAATTGCGATGCAACGGTTGCGTCTGAGATTTCTTGACAGCTAAAAGCATTAAATGTGGGGGTCGTCGGCGTTTCTGCCGCTTGTGTAAAACTGGTGGGGTTGTTGTCACTGCATGCTGTAAATAAAGAGCATGCCCCAATAGCAAGTGCAACAAGTCTGTTTGTTTTTCTCATAGAAACTCTCCTTCTTTTTGGGGAATAATATACAAATTTTTTCTTACACAACTAGAGTAATTTGGAAAAAATTTATTGGGGTCGTTGTGTACAGGTTATTTCTTGTGAGCCAAAAGAACAACTGCGCCTTGCGCGGCCTGGAAAAGTAATGGAATATAACCTAATAAACCTGCCGACAAGACGACAGTCGCCGGGATTCCGAGAATTCCTGTAAACAAAGCCACTTGCGCTCCTTCGCGGACCCCGATTCCGTTTAATGAAATTGGGAGCATGGAAACAACTGTAGTGATGCTTGTGAAAACGACCAAAATGCTGATATCGATATCGACTCCGACGGCTCGGAAATAGGCATAAGCTATAAACAGAGTCAATAACTGTAGCCACAAGGAATCTAGCGATGAAAGCAAGATTTGCTTTTTGTGCTTCCTATATATAGATAGGCTTTGTTGCAGTTTTGTAATGAACGTGAGCTTGTTTGTGACTGCTTGTGGAACGGGAACCTTGTCCGAGAAAAGGCAAAGCGAGATGAATATGATACAGGCGAGGGAGGCTACCGTCATAATCAAGGTGTAGGTCAACGGGATGTCGGCTTTGCTCAGTGCGAACGGGAGTGCAATAAAGAAGCAAAGGAACATGGCCAAGAGGCCTTGGATGCGGGCGATGAGAACCGCAGAGACCGATTGGCTCGTCTGGTTGAATTTTTTCCCGAATGCGAGTGATTTTACGGCATCGCCACCAAAACCGGTGGGGAGGAGGTTGTTGAAAAAATAGCCCAAAGCCGTGTAAGCGTAGTACGTTTTGAACGGGATTTCTGGACCTTGTATTGAGAGCCCCTTCCAACGGTTAGCCTGGATTGCCATGACAAGTGTAGCTGCAATTAACATGGCTATAATCCATGGCGTCATGCCGACGTTCCAGTTTTCGACAACTTTGCTTAAAGGAATTTTGTAGAATATGTAGGCAAAACCACCAACACTGACGAGAAGTTGGATAATTCGCTTGACAAAGAGCTTTGTACCTGTCTTATCGGTTGCCATTGCCTATAATAATAGCATTTTTGCCTTGTAAAAATTTATATTTAAGAAAAAAGGTTTTTATGTATCGCAATAAGATTCGTTATGATGTCGCTTCGCTTGTTCCCCAAGATGCAAAGAGCGTTCTTGAAATTGGGGCTGGCGCCGGAATGAATTATGTTATCTATCCCAAGGATTCTTACAAGGTTGCCATCGAGCCCGAAGAACGTACCGATGCGCAAACAATAGACAAGGTTCCCGGTGGATTTAACGAATATCATCATGGATTCTATGAGCAGTACACCGAAGATCGCAAGTTTGACTTGGTTGTCATGTGCGATGTCCTGGAACATGTGAATGATCCGGTCGATTTGATCAATTTCTGCAAAAAGCACTTGAATCCGGACGGCCATATCTTGGTGTCGCTTCCGAACTTTATCTGCATCGAGAACTTGCTCAAGATTATAATAACGCGTGATTTCCGCTATTTTAAGCCGGATGAAGGCGAACATGCGCTTGGCGTTCTCGATATCAACCACAAGACTTTCTGGACAAAGAAGAGCTTTGTGCGCTTTGCTAAAGAAAATGGTCTCGAAGTTGAAAAGATTGTGGGTATTCGCAAACAGCTCAAGTTCATGCCGAAATTGCTGAGCCATTCCTACTTTATCCCGTTCCAGTACGGATTCTTGACAAAACTCAAGAAATAGGGCGCGGTGCAATTTACGCGCTTTGCGACTCTATTTTGCGCTTTATTCAGCGGCGAGTTCGGTAGCGACTCGCCTTATTTGTTCGCCACATTTTTCCCAGGTGAATTGGCTTACCCATTCCTGGATTTCTGCATCATATTTTCCCTTGTCGTCAATTGAATTTTCGAGGGCGCGGGCAATGCTTGCGGCGTCTTTGGGATCGAAATATTTTGCCACTTTTCCGCCGACTTCGGGGAGTGACGACGTGTTGGAACAGACAACAGGAGTGCCGCAGGCAAGGGCTTCTAGCACGGGGAGGCCGAATCCTTCGTAAAGCGATGGCAGCACGAATAGGTCGGCAAGATTGTAGAAGGCGACGAGGTCTTCTTGGCTCACCATTCCTACGTGGGTTGTGAGATTTTCGAGCCCGAGTTCCTTTTCGCGGGTGGCCGTGGTGCGTCCGTCGAATGCTTTTCCGACGAGGAGCAATTGGCAATTTTCCTTGCCCGTCATTTGCGCAAAACCTTCCATAAGCCCGTTCAGATTTTTATGCGGGAGCAAGTTACCGACGTAGAGCAGGATTTTCTTGTCGCGGGGAAGATTGAACTTTTCGTACAGGTAATCGATTTCGCTAGGCGATTTTTTCACAAATTCCTTGCCAACGCCAAGCGGGATAACCTTTATTTTGGATTCGTCCATTTTATAGAATCGCAAAAGGTCGCGCTTGGTGCTTTCGGAAACCGTAATTATTTTGTTGGCTCTTTTGCTTACAAACCAAAAGATGAATTTAAAGTAAAGGTGGACTAGCTTGAACGGTAAAAATTCGGGATAGACTAAATGGGTGAGGTCGTGGATTGTGACCAACATTTTCCCGCTGTAGAATAAAGGCACGTTGCAGTGGGGAATGTGCAATACGTCAGGCTTTTGCTTGCGGAGAGCGCGGTAGGGGAACTTCAGTTGTTCTTTATAGCCGTAAATGCTACTGATAAAGGGAATGTGTGTGGGGACATTGTCGTAAACTTCAAGCTCCTTGGGGTCGCCAAGAGCGATTGCGTAACCAACGTCTTTGAGCCAATGCTGGATACAGGTGCCAATGCCGGACTTGTTGACCATGCGTGCGTCTATAGCAATTTGGGGTGCATTTTTTGGGGCTTTTTTGGCTGTATTGCTCATCTTTTTTGAGGCCTTTTTGGTGCTATGAAAATAGCTTGTTCGATTGCAAAATACATAATTTCGTGGGTGTTTTTTGTACAAGTGTATCATTATGATAAAAAAAGCCCTTTGTAAACCGAAGTTTACAATAATACCATGGATGAAAAATTGCCAAGAGGTGAATTATTTGATAATTTCCTTTTCAGTTAAATCGTTAACCGCCTTGTAGGAGAATGTATGAGCTTAAAGATGGTAAAATGGCTTTCAGGATCCTTGATTGCAATGGGAGCTTTCATTGCAGGGTGCTCTGACAGCAATTCTTCGGACCCGATTGCAAAAGCAGATGAAGGAGTCTATAGGAAGAACGATGTCAAGCAGATGTGGGCACGAATCGACGAACGCGGCAGTATTGCTAGCTACTTCGATTCGCTATCAAAGGAGGATAATGCCCCCATTATTGGTGTGACGACGCGTTCCAATGTGCGCTGCGTTGCTCCGGCCCTCAGAATGGATGAAAATACCCGCTACCTCGACGAACTAGAATCCCTCTTTGACGAAGGTGAACAGGTCGATGGTGTTTGCGGTAAGGCTCTCAAGCTTAACGATGGCCAAGTGGCACCGCTCGGTGTGAATTTGATTGATTCTATGAGTGTTGGAACAGTCGAATTCTGGTTCCGTCCGAATGCGGATTTCTTTGATAAGAAGGCAAGGACGCTTCTTGGCAATGATGGAGCAAGAATCCACTTCTTCTACAAGGCTGGTGAACTTTTCTTCCAGAAGAACCATCACAATCAGCATTTCTTTGTGAATGGAAAGGCTTCGTTTAAGACGGACGACTGGAATCTGGTTGCCGGCCAGTGGGGGGACGGCTACATGAGTTTGTGGCTCAATGGCGAACTTGTCGGTTACTGGAAACATGACAAGGGCTATGCGCCTGCTCAACGTGCAATCCCGTTTGAAAACCTTGTCGTGATTGGTTACAAGTCCAGTTGCTGCATGGAAGGTCCTGGCCAGAATGAAGCTATGACGACATCGGGTTCTTTCGACCAGTTCCGTATTTCGAATATCACCCGTTATGCTTTGCCGGATTCTTTGATTAGTAAGGAATCTACGGAGGAAGAGAAGGAAACTCCGGAGGAAGAGAAGGAAACTCCGGAAGAAACTGAAAAGAATGAAGAAGTAAAGGCTTGCAAGGCTTCGGCTTTGAAGATGGACGATAAGACCCTCTACTTGGACGAACTTGAATCGGATTACGAATCAGGAACGCTGGTTGATGGTGTTTGCGGCAAGGCTATTTCTTTGATGGACGGCGATAACATCCAGACGGGAATCAACTTGATTGATCCGATGGCGGCCGGTACGGTTGAATTCTGGTTCCGCCCGAGCGATGATTTCGATTTGAATACTGCACGTACTCTTCTTGGTAACGATGGTGCTCGCGCTCATTTCTTTGTGAAGGACGGCGAACTCATTTTCCAGAAGAATCATGCCGACATTCATTACTTTGTCAAGGGTGCGGTTAAACTGAAAAAGGATTGGAATCTGATTGCCGGCCAGTGGGGCGATGGTTACATGAGCCTCTGGGTTAATGGCGATATGATTGCAAGCCAGAAGCATGAAGAAGGTTATCAACCGTCTGACCGCTATGCGAACGAAAACCTCATTGTGATTGGTTACAAGTCTTGGTGCTGCATGGAAGGCCCGGGTCAGCGTTCTTCGATGACGACTTCTGGCGATTTTGACCAGCTCAGAATTTCTACCGTTCCGCGTTACGAAGTGAAAGTGGCGGAAAAGAACGAAAAAGAGGATGAAGAAAAGGCTAAATCCAAGGAAGATCTAAAGGACACCGTGATTATCAATGTGCCGGGCAAGGAAGATGCTAAGGATACTATTGTTATAGATGTTGAAGCTCCTGTGGCTGATACGACCGAATCTAAGTAGTCTTTAAATAAATCTTGCAAAGGTCCCGGCTTTCGAGCTGGGATTTTTTTTATTAGCGAAACACTAACCACAGCCTACTGCCTACTGTCTACTTCCTACTACTTTACTAAATTGCTAGCATGGCGTTCGTTCATTTACAGACTCATTCTGAATTTTCGATTTTGCAGGCTTCGGCCAGATTAGATGATATTTTGGCGGCTGCCGCAGCAGAAAATGCACCTGCTGTTGCTTTGACAGACCATGGTGCCATGTTTGGTATTTTGGAAATCCAGACGCGCGGAAAGGATTTGAACAAGAAACGCAAGGAACAAGGGCTTCCGCCGGTCAAGACGGTTTACGGTTGCCATATTTACGTGGATACGCCGAGCGCAAGCCAAAAAGACCCGACGACGTTCGAACGCTTGACGCTCCTTGTCGAAAACGAAAAGGGCTATTACAACCTGCTCCGCATCGTGAGTTATCGCTATGAAGACGGCGACCGCTGGGCGGAAATTCCGTCGGTGCCGCTCGAGACGATTAACGAGTTCAAGGAAGGCATTATTGCCATTGCAGGTGACTTTTTTAGCCGCTACGGACAGAATGTGGCTTCGGGCAGGGATTCTCTTGCGCTCGAATACATGAACCGCCTGAACGAGATTTTCGATCACGACCATTTGTACATTTCGGTTTGCGACAATGGAATTCAGCAGCAAAAACGCGTCAATGATTTTAACGTGGAACTTGCGAAAAAGTACGGGCGCGAAGTGGTTGCGGTGGGTGATGTCCATTACATCAAGCCTGACGATGCAACGGCGCACAAAATCTTGCGTTGCATTTCGCTCAAGGTGACGCTAAACGATTTTGAAGATAAGCGCTTTCCGACGGATAAATTTTATTTCCGCACCGAGAAAGAAATGGTGGAATTGTTTGGGCATATTCCGGGCGCCATCGAGAATACGGTCAAGATTGCGGAACGCTGTAACTTTACGGTCAAGACGGGTATCGGTGATGAGTTCTGGCCGCGATTCAAGATTCCCGACGAGTTTCTTGCCTCCGATGAGTACCAAAGTATTAAGTCGATCATGAAGGCGGAATACGATTCGGAATATCCGGTCGTGCGTGAACGAGAGCTCAAGGGAATCATCAAGGATCGCAAGAAAAAGGTCAAGGCAAATTACTGCGCCGAAAAAGGGATTGCCGAAGATGCATTGACCGATGCCGATAATGCTGAAATTGAACGCTTGTCGCAACCGGAATTTTTCGATGACGATGACCAGAAAGCTTGGGACAAGAATGTTCACCGTTGGTGCAAGCCTGGTTCGGACTCCGATATTTATATCACGCACCTTTGCAATGAACGATTGAAGTGGCGTTTCCCCGACGAAGAATTTAAGTTCCCGACCCACGAAACGGATGTGGGCAAGCGCATGTACAAGGAGCTCAACTGTATCCGCAACATGAACGTGGCGGGCTACCTCTTGATTGTGTGGGACTTCATCAACTGGTCTCGTGAACATGGAATCCCTGTAGGACCGGGGCGTGGTTCTGCCGCTGGTTCTCTAGTCACTTACATCATCGGTATTACAGACATTGACCCCTTGACGTTCGACCTCCTTTTTGAACGATTCCTGAACCCGGAACGTGTGTCCATGCCGGATATTGATACGGACTTTGCGGATAGGGACCGCGGTCGCGTGATCCAGTATGTGACCGACAAGTACGGCAAGGAGTGCGTGGGCCAGATTATTACTTACGGCATGCTCAAGTCGAAGGCGGTGATTACCGACGTGGCTCGTGTGCTAGGTTTTGCTCCTGGCGAAGCGAAAACCGTGACCAAGTTGTTCCCGCAGCGCACTTTGAACTTTAGCTTGAAGCAGGCTTGGACGGGTAAGGATAAAAAGGGCAATAACCTCGAAGATGGGTATAGCCCGGAACCGTTGCAGGCGCTGATCAATAGCCGCGCCAGTTACCAGAACCTTTGGGACGTCGCCAAGAAACTTGAAGATTTGCCGCGCCAGACGGGCGTGCATGCTTGCGGCGTGGTGATTACGCCGACCCCGATTTATAACCTCGCTCCGTTGTACCGTGCCGCGCCCGAAGATACGCCGGTGGTGATGTACGATAAGCATTACGCCGAAGACATCGGTCTTTTGAAGATGGACTTCCTTGGGCTTATCAACTTGTCCATCATTCAGGATACAGTGAGGATGGTCGAACAGAACCGCAACATCAAGCTTGTGATGAACAAGATTCCGATTGATGACAAGGCCACGTTCGAACTTTTGGGTAAAGGTCTTACGACGACGGTGTTCCAGTTCGAATCTCCGGGTATGCAGAAATACTTGCGCGAACTGAAGCCGACTCGAATCTTTGACTTGATCGCTATGAACGCGTTGTACCGTCCAGGCCCGATCGACCAGATTCCGCACTTCATTGCCCGTAAGAACGGCAAGGAAGAAATCGACTGCTACCATCCGGACTTGGAACAGGTGCTTGGCGAAACTTACGGCGTGATCGTGTACCAGGAACAAGTGATGAAGCTTGCCCAGATTTTGGGCGGTTACACGCTGGGTGGCGCTGACAATATCCGACGCATCATGGCAAAGAAGATGCCGGAAAAGATGGCTAAGCTCGAACCGGAGTTCTTCCAGAAGTGCTTGGACAAGGGCTACGACAAGGACATGATTCAGAAGGTGTGGAACGCCGTGCTTCCGTTCTGCGGATACGCGTTCAACAAGAGTCATGCTGCTGCTTACGCATACGTCGCTTACCAGACTGCTTACCTCAAGACTCATTACGGCCCGGAATACATGGCCGCATCCATGACATCCAAGATGGGTAAGACCGAAGATACGGTGACCATCATTTTGGAATGCAAGCGTCTTGGCATTGAAGTCTTGTCGCCGAACATCAACACGTCGTTGGGTGTGTTCTCGGCAAATGCGAAGGGTCAGATTCTTTACGGTCTTGCAGGTATCCGCAACGTGGGTATTGCCGTTGTCGAAGACGTGGTGGCGGAACGTGAACGCCGTGGCATCTACAAGGACATTTTCGATTTCTGCAAGCGCGTGACGGAATATCAGGCTGCGCAGAATGAAAAACGCCCGCCGTTAAACAAGAAGGTTTTGGAATGCTTGATCATGGCTGGCGCCTTGGATGATTTGCCGGGTAGCCGCGCGGTGCAGATTGCTAGCGTGGACCGTGCTTTGGAAGTTGCCATGCGCAGCCAAGAAGACAAGGTGAAAGGTCAGGTCTCGCTCTTTGATCTAGGCGGGGCGGTCTCTATGCCGAACACGGCCGAAGTCTTGGAAGAAGCTGAAGAATGGACTGCGATGGAAATGCTCAACAAGGAACGTAGCGTTCTTGGACTTTTCCTTTCGGGCCATCCGCTGGACGAATTCCGCCCGGAACTTACAGGCTTTACGAGTTGCTCGCTTTCTGAAGATGAAATTGTACGCCATGTTGGCGATACGATTGTCGCTGGTGGTGTTGTCATTCGCATGCGTTCCATCGAAACGAAACGCGGCGATACGATTGGCTCTGGTGCCATTCAGGATTTCCATGGCGAAGTGGAACTGTTCTTTAAGAAGGACGTTTGGGAACGTTTGCGCGACACGGTCTCGATTGATGATCGCGTGCTTGTGAAGGGCACTTTGGAGCAGCAACGTGATCGCGATGGCTACCAGATTATCGTTGAAGAGGTTATTCAGCTAGATCGAGTCCGCTGTGACATGGTCAGCCATATCCATGTGTCGCTTTACTCTGGAATGCTCACGGACGAGTTTTTGGACAAGCTGGAAGTCGAAATGAAGGCCAATTTGGCGGATGAATACACCCATGGGTGCGAATTAGTGTTCCATTTGGAGACAGAATCCGGATTTGAACATGCAGTTGTCTTAAAAAAATATAAAGTTGTATATACTCAGGAATTATTGCAATGGCTCCGGACGGATCTGGGGGCATTGAAGGTTTGGGTATCGAATCGTGCAAAACGTTAACGAAGAAAATTCTCCTTATATCCTCTTCTGTGCTGGAGAGGATTCCGGCGACATGATTGGCGCCGAGATGGTGGCGACTGCCGTCCAGCTTGGTTTCAAGGTCATCGGTGTCGGTGGACCTTTGATGCAGGAGAAAGGGCTTCAGCCCTTGTGGGACTACAACGAGCTCCCGGTTTCGGGTGTGGGCGATGTGGTGCCGAAATATTTTTCGTTAAAGAACGTTTTTCAAGTGTTGAGTGACGCCGCGGAATCGAAAAAATGCCTTGGCATCGTTGCGATTGATTATCCCGGATTCAACATGAGGCTTGCGCGCCTTGCTAAAAAGTGGGGAAAACCCATGCTTTATGTCGCGCCTCCTCAAGTTTGGGCATGGAAATCCAAACGATCGAGCTTGTTCAGACAGGCGGACAAAATCCGTTTGGCGGTGTTCTTCGATATTGAAGCTCTGGCCTACAATCAGATGGGGTGTGAAACGGTTCGTGTCAAGCATCCCATAACGAACTGGGTTTATGATTGCATTGAACCGAAGTCCGATATGTTGCTCTTGCCGGGTAGCCGTCGTGATAGCGCATTGCGAAACTTGCCTTCGTTTGTGAAGGTGGCTGAAAAGTATCGCAATATGTGGGCGGACCGCAATATGGGACCTCTCCCGGATGTAGTGGTGGTCGCATCGCGTGAACATCTTGAAGTTCCGCTTTTGGTGGCTCTCGAAAAGCTTTACGATGGGCGTTTGCCGAGCTGGTTGAAGGTGGTTGTTGCCCCTAAGAATATTAGCGATCGTTTGAATTTCTATTCGGCATATTCTGCTGCGCTGACATCGTTTGGCACAAGTACGCTTGAAATGGCGTGCGCGGGCATTCCGTTTGCGGCTTGCATTGTTCCAGATTTTTTCACGTATGCGTTGGGCAAGTTCATGGTGAAGTCTGAATATTTGTCGCTCCCGAATGCCATTTTTGGTTGCGGTGTGACTCCTGAATTTATCATTCGCCATAAGCTAAACGACCGCATGGCCGAAGCGATTGTCGATGCTTTATTCCAGCAAGATATCGGGAGCGCAGACGAAATAGCCTTGCGTCTCCGCAAGGCTTTGGATGTCGGCAAGACTTCTAGCGAACTAGTGTCTGAATTTCTTGCTCAGTTCCTCAAGCGTTAATCGCATGAGTGTTGGACTCCCGAACGGAGACTTGAGCGGATCCTGCGTAATCATTAACTGGCTGACAAGTGCTGTAATTTCTTCGGGTTTGAGTTTGTCGCCCGCTTGGTAAGCATTTGTCTTTGCCCAGGATTTTGCAATCGCTTCCTGGAATTTGACCATGTCGTTCTTGGTGTCATTTTCATCGACATCGTTCAAGAAATCGTGAACAGCTTTAGCTGCACGCGAAAGCGGGAGCGCACTTGGAATCGAGCGGATTTGGTAGGTGTCACCGCCGAATGGTTCCACGAAAAATCCAAGCTTGCGCAGTTGTTCATCGACGTTTCGGAAGATTTCTTTTTCTTGTTTGGAAAGGTCGATGAGTTCGGGGAACAAGAGCTCTTGGCTGTCTTGCACGATATTGTTCTGGAGCGATTCCATGGCTTGTTCAAAGAGCACACGGGTATGGGCGGCGTGCTGGTCGATAATCAAAAGGCCGTTGGAATCTTCGCCCGCAATATATGTATTTGCAATCTGGAAGAACGATGGCGGGGCCCACGGCGTTTCACGCGGTGGCTCGGGCTTGGTGAGATCGGGTTCTAGCGAAATAATCTTACCGTATTCGGGGAGCGAGAACAAATCTTGTACATCGTCGCTCACGTTGTATTTTGATTTTTTGTCCGAAAGCGTATTTGCGTTTGCGGGCTTTGAAGGCTGCGGGTAAGACCTGCTTGTCTTTTCCCACGGCAAGTCGTTTTGCGGTGGTTCCGAGATTGCAGCGGCGGTGGGGAATTCTGGCGCGGATTGCGTGAATTGCTGTGGTGTAAACGATGGCTGCGAAGATGGCGCGAATGGAGACTGTGCCGGTGAAGACTGCGTCGGTTTCCCCATAAATTCATCGCTCAGGTCGATGAATGGCGAATTTGCTTCCAAGTCCTTGGTAAACGTATCGCGGATGGCATGCGTCACGACGAGAAATACCAAGTTGCCGTTTGCAAAACGCACTTCGCGCTTGGCCGGGTGCACGTTGATGTCGAATTCCATGTCCGGCATGTCGAGGAACAATACCGTTACAGGCTTGCACTGCGCACCGTAAGGCTCGTACGCCTGCGTGACAGCCTTGCTCACCATCTTGTTTTCGATGGGGCGGTTTCGCATGAATAGAAATTGATGATTGCGCTTACCGTTTGTTTCCGTGGTGGGGGAAATGTAGCCGGTCACATGAACGCCTGCTTCGGTATAATCGACGGGCAGTAAGCCTTTGGCGACTTTGGAACCGATGGCTTCGGCAATGCGACTGCGGAGCTCACCGGGAACGCCGGTAAAGACGGTTCTATCGCCGACTTTGTAGTCAAAGCGGATTTCCGGGTGCGAAATGGCGGTCTTTATGACGATATCTAAAATGCGGGAACATTCCGAAGTTTCGCTACCGAGGAATGTACGGCGAACGGGCGTGTTGTAGAAAAGGTCTTCGACAAGAAATGTTGTGCCACGGCTTGCCTGAATATCTTCTCTTTCGACTATTTCGCCGCCCTTGATAACGATACGACCACTTTCGCCATCTTGCGTGGCACTCGTGATGGTCAGCTTGGAAACGGCGGCAATAGATGCTACAGCTTCACCTCGGAAACCGTTTGTCTGGAGGTGAAATAAATCGTCTGCGCTTGTTAATTTGGATGTAGTGTGGCGCAAAAAACAGAGCTCCAGATCGGCACTTCCCATTCCTTTACCGTTGTCTGTGACCTGGATCTTTTTCTTTCCACCTTGTTCGACTTGGACTTGAATTCGGGTTGCTCCGGCATCGATTGCGTTCTCTATAAGTTCCTTGACAGCAGATGCAGGGCGTTCAATGACCTCGCCAGCAGCAATTTTATTGATGATTTCGTCGGATAAAAGGTGAATTTCAGCCATTTTTCGCTTTTATATGTAGCTAATTCGTAGTTATTTATTATTTGATTGCTATATTATAAATATAGCTAATGAATTTTTATGAACAAGTGAGGTGAGTGAAATGGTTTCAAATCTATTCCTTCAGCTAGCACACATTGAAC
>Ga0310786_10002765_pt1 | contig 26333 bp, 18 predicted proteins | sample AusTroGonzalo_MG_FD_203881 | JGI IMG/M metagenome (GOLD analysis project Ga0310786, IMG submission 203881) | Bovine rumen microbial communities from tropical cattle in Woodstock, Queensland, Australia - Gonzalo_03 (v2) (version 2) | ecosystem: Host-associated > Mammals > Digestive system >...
TGGTCTGACGACGGACTCTGGCTCCTGCAGGCTGTTGACCGTTACCTTGGTCTCACAGGCGATTTCGCATTCCTCGATGAGGAGTTCGTAATGGCAGGAACAAAGGAGAAGCCTACGGATGAGGGCGTCAAGAGACCTCTCAAGGACACACTTAAGGCCATCCTCATGTACAGCGGCAGGATCTCCCTCGGTAAGCACGGCATTCCGCTCATCGACAGAGCTGACTGGAACGACTGCCTGAGAGTCGATCCCGATTCCATCTCCGGTAAGGATAAGATCGCACAGTACAAGGAGCAGCTCGCGGCAAGCGGCAAGGCTTACGGTGAAGTTCCCTATGATTCAGAATATTCAGAATCCGTAATGAACGGCTTCCTGCTCAAGGTCGCAACAGACTGCGCAATAACCATGTTCGAGAAGATCGGTGACACAGCTTTTGCTTCCGAGATGAAGGATCTTTCCGCTTCTCTCGAAACAAGGCTCAGAGACAACTGCTGGAAGAACGACTTCTACTGCAGAGTCCTCTTCAACCGTTCAAACAAGCCGAACCTTGATTATCTCGGAGCTGCAGGCGACGGCCTCGCAGTAGAAGAAGGACATCCCGGTTCTTACTTCCTCAATTCATTCTCATGGTCACTCCTTGCAGAAGTCGCAACTGAGGATCAGATCTCCACGATGCTCGATTCACTCGACAAATACCTGAAGTCACCTTACGGCTTCAGACTCTGCTCGACAGTCGACTATCCCCAGATCGCACCCAAGATCGACGTTGCCCTCTATTATCCGGGCGACCGTGAGAACGGCGGTGTCTTCAAGCACGCTAACATGATGGCATGCTCTGCTATGCTCAAGGCTGCAAAGACAGTAAAGAACGAGCAGCTCGCAGGACGTCTTACAGATACAGCTTACTGGATCATCGACATGATCTGCCCGTTCAGGACACTCGTTTCACCTTTCACAGTCTGCGGCAACCCGAGATGGTGCACACAGTACAACAACAGCGAGTCAGGCGAGAACATCGGACCTACGCTTTCCGGTACTTCCACGTGGCTGCTGCTCTCACTCTTCCAGTGCTTCGGCGTTGAGTTTACGTCTGAAGGTCTGAGAGTCGAGCCGCTCCTCAGAAAGGACGACAAGGAACTTGATATCAGAGTAACCATCGCAGGTACCGGATATCACATCCATATCAGCAAGCCTGAAGGATTCCGCCGTACGATGGAGGGTGTAAAGGTTACCCTCGACGGCGTTGAGGCAGCAGGCACGCTGCTTCCTGTCGTTAAGGACGGCAAGGTCCACGAGGTTACTGTCAGTTTCTGATTATCGGAGGTTTGGTAAATGCCTTTTTCGAGCGTTTTCCTGTCGGAGATCGTAAAGAATTATGATCTCGAGATAGTTTATGATTCAGGGGATATCAACGAGCGCCGCATCTGCGTTGCAGACGTTACGCGTCCGGGTCTCCAGCTGGCCGGCTATTACGACCATTTCGGTCCTGACAGAATCCAGCTGATCGGCAATATGGAGCACGCCTTCCTGGATCAGCTTACTCCTGAAGAGAGACTTGCTTCAGTGTCTGCTCTTTTTGAAAAGAACATCCCGGCACTGATCGTCACCCGTGACCACAAGGTCCACAAGGAGATCATGGATGCCGCAAAGCAGTTCAGCACGCCTGTTCTGCGCACGTCTCAGGCAACGTCTGATTTCTCGGCAGAGCTTGTTAAATACTTAAAGCTCGAGCTCGCTCCGCGTGTTTCCATGCACGGCGTTCTTGTCGAGGTTAACGGTGAAGGTATCCTGATCCTCGGTGAATCCGGAGTAGGTAAATCCGAAACCGCGCTCGAGATCGTTAAGAGAGGTCACAGACTCATAGCTGACGATCAGATCGAGATCCGCAAGGTTTCAGAAACAACGCTTCTGGGGCGCGCTCCCGATGTCATCAAGCATCTGATCGAGATCCGAGGCATCGGTATCCTCGATGTTAAGGAACTCTACGGAGTTTCCGCGGTCAAGCCGCAGGAGAACATCGATTTCGTCATCAACCTCGAGCTCTGGGACGAGAAGAAAGTCTATGACAGATTGGGACTTAATGAAGAGACCACCGAGATCCTCGGAATTAAGGTGCCTTCCGTAACCATTCCGGTAGGTCCCGGACGTAACCTCGCGATCATCGTTGAGGCTGCCGCGATCAACTACAGGGTCAAGAAGATGGGCTACAACGCAGCTCAGGATCTTGTTTCCAGAGTTTTCCCGGGGAAGTGACGAATGTCAGAGCTTAAGATCAGCGAAAACGTTTGCCTTGCGCCGTATGCTACTTTCAGGACAGGCGGCCCGGCAAGGTTTTTCGCGGAACCTGCCAATGAGGTAGAACTCAAAGATGCTTACCGCTTTGCCGGTGAGAAGGATCTGGGCGTCTTTATTCTGGGCAACGGCTCAAACTGCCTGATCTCGGACAAGGGCTTTGACGGCCTGGTCATCCGCATCGGAAAACTGATGGGAGATATCTCATCAGAGGTCTGTGATGACGGCATGACTTATGTCACAGCCGGAGCCGGATGCCTTCTTTCCAAGTTCGGAAACTACTGCGCGGACTTAGGCCTTGAGGGTGCTGAGTTTGCGTGCGGCATTCCCGGAACCGTCGGAGGCGCGGTCTTCATGAACGCGGGTGCTTACGGCCGTGAGATCAAGGATATCGCGGTAAGCGTCAGATATCTGGAAGACGGCGAAGTTAAGGAGATCCCTGCTGAGGAGTGCGGTTTTTCCTATAGGACGAGTATATTCGACAAGAAGCAGGCAAACGGTGGGCAGCCCGTTATCCTTTCGATGAAGGCTGCACTCAAAGCAGGCGACAAGGAAAATATAGCTGCTTACGTAGCCGAATTAAGGCAGAAGAGAACAAGTAGTCAGCCGCTTGATGTACCCAGCGCGGGTTCGACTTTCAAGAGACCCGAAGGATATTTCGCGGCTAAGCTCATTGAAGATTCCGGCCTTAAGGGTTTTGCGCTCGATGAGTCAGGAGCGCAGGTATCACCGAAGCATGCGGGTTTCGTTGTAAACAACAACGGCTCGGCATCTGCTGAGGATATCTTAAGGCTCATTAATTATGTAAGTGATAAGGTATATAAGGATTCCGGAGTCAGACTCGAAAAAGAGGTCAGGCTGATCGGTGAATTCGGAGGTGAAGGGTAAATGGAACTTATTATTCTCACGGGAATGAGCGGCGCGGGAAAGAGTGCTGCCGTACGTTATCTTGAGGATCTTGGTTTTTTCTGTATGGACAACGTTCCGCCTTATGTTCTTCCGGACCTGGTAACCGGTTTCTGCAAGGGAAGGAGCGGTGAAGGCTTCGGCGTAAGCAAGCTCGCTTTCGTCGTTGACGTCCGTTCCTCCGAGTATCTCGACGGTTTTTCCGACGCGATGGCCCAGATCAACGACATGGGTATTCCTTATAAGATCATATTCTTTGAGGCATCAGACCACGTCCTTATCGACCGCTATCAGGAAACAAGAAGAAAACACCCTCTCGCAAACAAGATGTCACTGGTCGATGCGATCGCTGTTGAACGCGCAAAGCTCAGCAACGTACGCAGCATGGCTACCAACATCATCGACACAAGCAGGATCAAAGAGAACACTCTCCGCATGAAGCTCGGAGAGATCATCGAAGCAGGCGAAGGCAGCGCGATGGTCATCTTCGTGGAGTCTTTCGGATTCAAATACGGTGTTTCGGTCGATTTCGACTACTGCTTTGACGCAAGATTCCTTCCGAACCCGTACTATATCGCAGGACTTAGAAATCACACCGGTGCTGACACCCAGGTTTCCGAATATCTCGAAACATTCCCGGAGACCGCGGAATTCATTGACAGGGTCACCGGCCTTATGAAGTTTACTATTCCTTACTATATACAAGAGGGAAAGGGAAGCCTGCACATCGGCTTCGGCTGCACCGGCGGAAGACACAGATCGGTCTATTGCGCCGAAAAGGTCGCTTCGCTTCTTAAGGAGGCAGGCTACAACTGCATCCTGCATCACAGGGACATCGACAAGGAAGCTTCTCGTTACGGCAGACAGGAGAACACCTGATGGAATCGGCGAGCTTTTCTGATGCCGTCAGGACGGAAGTCTGCCAGCTCCGCGCGAAAAGCCCGTCAAGGCGCTATTTCCTTGCAGGTCTCTTATGTTCACAGGCAGATGCCGACCAGAAGGGAATGCCTCTTAAAGTCAGACTGCGCTGTGAAGACATCGGCAGGATAGAGGGTTTCTTTTCTGACGAAGGTTACAAGATCTCATACGAAAACCAGATCATTTCACTGACACGCAAGAATGACAGCGGCGATACTACGTTGCTTGAGGACCTGACAATGGCTTGTCTTTCAGGAAACCTTCCTGAAGATGCAGCTTCCGATGAAGACGGTACCCACAGGTTCGCAAGGTATTTCATGAGAGGAATATTCCTTGGTTGCGGTTATATCTCAGATCCCCATAAGACTTACAGGACCGAGTTCCACATAAGCAACGGAGTCACATCGATCCTTGCGGTCGAGATGCTCGGAATGCTGGGGATCAATGCATCGCTGACATCCAGGGACAATTATGCCCAGATATATTTCAAGGCAGGAGACAGCGTTTCCGATTTCTTGGGATACATAGGTTCGGTCAAAGCCGTACTCGAGTTTGAGAATATCCGTGCCTCAAAAGAGGTTAACCGTCAGGTCTCACGTACCGTCAACTGCGACGAGAGCAACTTCAGACGCCAATCGGAGGCAGGTGCGAACCGCAATGAGCAGATTAGGCGCCTTATGAAGTCAGAACTTGCAAAATGCCTTACTCCTGAGCTCAAAGAGGCTGCAGAAGCAACGCTTGCGAACCCCGGTTCATCGATCGCGGAACTCGGCGCGCTGATGGATCCTCCGATAAGCAAGTCAGGCATGAATCACCGTATTTCAAAGCTTTTGGAGCTTGCCGAAAGTCTCTGAACAGGGTCTGCCAAACAGTAAAAAATCCTTTATAAATTTGTGATAAATATAGAGCCGTGTTAGAATAGGCGTTATCTTTTTGGAACGGCAGCGACGGAAACTGCCTGTACACAATGAGGAAGGGCCTATGAACCGCGGGGATCAGTACATCGAACCCGATAACAGCTTCTATAAGCCGTCGAGGGATCCCAATGAGACGACCATGATGATGGTGGTCACGCTTACGGTGCTCTTTGTAATCCTTACAGCCATTCTGGCAGCGGTATATTTCCGCAAGACTACATCCACTGAACCTCTCGCTTCCATTAATTCAGGCCACTCCGTTTATATTTCCGTCGCATCACCAACACCGTCACCTATCCCGCCCATGACACCTAACCAGAATCCGGTGCTTTATCCGGGTCTTGCCGCAGTCAAGATGGATCCCGAAGCAAAAGTCGAGGCTGATGCTGTTCCCTCAAAACGCGGTATCTCAGAGCAGGTTTTCGTAAATAAAAAGATCGTCGATGCCAAGACAGGATATGCAAGAAACAACCCGATCTTCTTCAAGGATCCCGTTGAATTCGGTGCTATCCCGGGCATTTTTACTTTCAGAGGCAATAACTTCCGCAATTGCGCATCTTTCGGCTACACAAGCGTAGTAGCGGGAACGCTCAACCAGAAGTGGGAGTACAACAAGCTCGGAAAGCGTCTCGCTTCAACACAGAGCTTCGAGTGGCAGGGCGTCAGGTGGACGGGCCAGCCGCTGGTAGCTGAATGGCCTGACGGATTAAGGGCTGTCATGAACATGTACAACTCCGCAAAGCAGCAGGCTGCGCTTGCAGAGGTCATCATCGCTTCACTTGACGGTAAGGTATATTTCCTTAACCTGATGACGGGCGAACCCACGAGAAAGCCGATCGATGTCGGAGCTTCCATTAAGGGAACACCCTGCCTTGATCCGAGAGGCTATCCTCTGCTCTATGTCGGACAGACCGACAACAACGGCGGAAATACTTTCGGTATGTATATCTATTCGCTCATCGACGGTTCTCTCCTCTGGTCTTATGACGGTTCCGAGGACGGCGCATACAGGAGCAACTGGTCAGCTTTCGACTCTTCTCCTATCGTCAGCGGTGAAACGGACACATTGATCTGGCCCTGTGAGAACGGCCTTATCTACACCTTTGATCTTCATACCGCATACACTGCAGGATCTGCAGTGATCTCAGTCGCACCTGAAGTCACTCACTATAAATACATCTTTACGGACAACACCACGTCACACATGGGCGTTGAGAGTTCGATCGCCTGCTACGGCAATTACGGCTATTTTGTAGACAACACGAGAAATCTCTGCTGTCTCGATCTCAATACACTCAAGATGGTTTGGACGAGAGTCTTAGGTGATGACTCCGACGTCACGCCGGTAATAGATGAGCAGGACGGTGTTCCGTATGTCTATATCGGAACGGAAGTAGATAACCAGGGCGGCACCGGCAAGTACAGCGGCGCAGGCTATATCTATAAGATAAACGGTCTTACCGGTAAAGTTGAGTGGCAGACCTCAGAGCCCTGCTACACATTTAACGGAGAGACGAGCGAGACCGACCAGAGCGGCGGATGCTTCGGAAACCCGATAGTAGGAAAGAAGAGCATCTCCAACCTCGTAATCTTCTCATTCAGCATGACCAACGATCTTGCGGCAGGTAACAAGCTTATCGCTTACGACAAGACCCTTGGCACCAAGGTCTGGGAATACAACATGAACATCTACTCGTACAGCTCGCCTGTTGATTTCTATGATACTGACGGAAACGCTTATATCGTAATCTGCGACTCGATAGGACAGGTTCACCTTGTCAATGCGCAGACCGGAGAGCGTATCAAATACATCCAGACCGCGAAGAACCTCGGAACAGAAGAGAAGACTTCTTCCGGCATCAACATCGAAGCTTCCCCCGTCGTTTATAACGGAATGATGGTTGTCGGTACGACTACCGGAAGCATTTTCGGTATTACTATTGAATAAGACGGGTCGAAGACAAGTGATGAGTTTTACTGCTGATTATGACAAGATTACAGTTCTTGAAGTAGGAATAACCTCTTTCGGCAACGAGGGTTATGCCGTTAAATACGATTTTGTCAAAAAGGTTATCCAGTGGCGTGACAGCTACATGTGGAATAACAACTTTACCCGTTCACTCAACGAAACTGATTACAACACCCTGAAAGAGGAACTGCCGAAAAGCGGAATGCTCGAATGGATGAAGGGTTATAACAGCGGTCTGGAGAATGATTTCGGCGACCAGACCCAGATCCCCGGCGAATGGAAGATCACAGTCGAGTTTGAAGACAAGACCAAGCTTACTGCAGGCGCCGAACAGCATTTCCCCAAGAAGTGGAAGTTTCTCAAGAACCTCATCGAAAAGACCACAGGCTGCAGCTTCATCCTCAGATGAGGAGCTGTCCGGTTTCTGTCCGCTAATTTTCTTGCGGCACTTTCTGTTTAAGGGTAAAATCAATGGACAACAATATTCGGAGGTGCCGGCATGAGCGATAAGAGAGCAGATTACCTGTCATGGGACGAATACTTTATGGGTGTAGCGTCACTGGCTTCAAAGAGATCCAAGGACCCCAACACTCAGGTCGGTGCGTGCATCGTAGACAGCCAGAAGTACATCATTTCGGTAGGCTACAACGGAATGCCTCTCGGATGTTCTGATGACGAATTCCCATGGGACAGGAGCGGCGGTACTCTCGATACCAAGTATGCTTATGTAACCCATGCCGAGCTCAACGCAGTCCTCAACAGCAAGACTGCCGACCTTGAGGGTGATACCGTTTATACGACGCTTTTCCCCTGCAACGAATGCACCAAGGCACTCATTCAGAAGAAGGTAGGAAGGATCGTTTATCTTGATGATAAGTATCACGATACCGAGACTGCCCAGGCTGCACGCCGCATGCTTGATGCTGCCGGCATCAAATATGAGAAGTATGAGTCTTCTGGCCGCGAAATTAATCTCGATCTCTAAGGACTGAACTTATATGCGTTTTGACACAATTACCCGAAAGGCAGCGTTCCTGACCGCGGTAATCCTAATAATATGCCTGTTTCCGGCAAACGTTTTCGCAGCTCCTACGGGAAAAGCGAAGAGCAACTGCTGGGGCAACGGCGGTCAGCTCACGGTCCAGCTTTCCGGCTGCAGCGGCTATAAGACCATTACGGTTACAGCTGAGTTTTCCGGCAGCGTAAAGAAGGCTTCAGGCTGGGGCTTTGATTCATATAAGATCAGCGGCAAGAGGGTAATCGCGACAGTTTCTTCAAGCGGCCCGAACAGCTGGGCTTTCAACGGCAGCGTCGGAATCCAGGTCGATGGCAGCAATATCAAATCAGCAAAGCTCATTTCGGTAACAGGTGACGGCGAAAGCGGCACTGTCAGCAGCGAAGGCGCAGGTACCGGCGCAACGCAGAACAGCGGCAGCAACGGTCCGACCAAGGCTCCCGCGAAGAACATCAAGGGCGAAAAGGGCGACGACTGGCTCACCACCGACGGCTCAAAGATCGTAGATAAGAACGGCGATCAGGTATGGCTCACCGGCTGCAACTGGTTCGGATACAATACCGGCACTAATCTTTTCGACGGAGTATGGAACTGCAATCTGAAAGAGGCTCTTGAATCCATTGCCGATCACGGGTTCAATCTTCTCCGTATCCCCATGTCTTCTGAACTCCTTCTCCAGTGGAAGAAGGGCGAGTATCCGAGGGCAAACTACAACAACGCATATAATGAAGAGCTCAATAAGATGAACTCTCTCGAGATCTTCGATTACGTTATCTCTCTTTGCGAGAAGAATGGAATGAAGGTCATGATAGACATCCATTCGGCAAAGACCGATGCGTCAGGTCACAATCACCCCGTATGGTACAAGGACAACATTTCCGAAGCCGATTTCATCGAATCTCTCAGATGGATCGCGGCAAGATATAAGGACAATGACACCATCGTTGCCTATGACCTCAAGAACGAGCCGCATGGAAAGCCGCCTGAGACACCGCGTGCGATCTGGAACGATTCAAATGATCCGAACAACTGGAAAAAGGTCGCCGAGAAGGCCGGCAAGGCAGTCCTCAATGAGAATCCCCACGCTCTGATCGTTATCGAGGGACTCGAGATCTATCCCAAGGACATCAAGACTAACAACTTCACCTCGAACAACAAAGAGGACTACCATATCACATGGTGGGGCGGAAATCTCATGGGTGTTAAAGACTATCCGATCGATCTAGGTTCCGAAACACTCAACAAGCAGATCGTCTATTCACCTCACGATTACGGTCCGATCGTCTATAAGCAGCCCTGGTTTGAGAAGGAATTCACATATGAATCTCTCAAGAAGGATGCCTGGACACCGTTCTGGCTCTACATAAATGACGAAGGCATCGCTCCAATACTGATCGGAGAATGGGGCGGCTTCATGGAGGGCGACAACCTTAAGTGGATGAATTACATCAGACAGCTCATCGATGAGAAGAAGCTGAATCACACATTCTGGTGCTTCAATGCCAATTCAGGCGATACCGGCGGACTCGTCAAGGATGACTTCAAGACCTGGGACGAGGATAAGTATAATCTTGTTAAGAAAGTTCTCTGGCAGAACGACTCCGGTAAGTTTGTCGGACTCGACCATAAGGTCCCGCTGGGTGCCAACGGTATTTCTCTTTCAGAGTTTTCGGGAAAGATCGTAACTGCCGCACCGGAGACATCAGCAACCGAAAGCCAGACAGGAAGCGAGACAACAGAGGGTCAGACGGCAGAAACGTCAGTAACAACGGCAGCTGAAACAACGGCTCCTTCCGCCGCCAATGAAGCGGAACAGGGTTCAATGGTGCGAAGGATCGTTTTGGCGGTTATAATAGTAGTTGTAAGTGCAGGAGTTTTTGTTTTCGCCGTAATGGCAGGAATGCGTGCGGCAGCATCAAAGACGAGTACAGATAAGGAGGGTGCCCCGGAAGGTGACGCCGGTGACAAGGCGGCCAAGGGGGACGGCCAATGATCGATTTTAGTGCAATTGATAACAATATGCTTTATGAGAAGGTGCTCTGGATAATAGTTCCGGCAGTTCTTCTTGCGTTGATAATCGCTTTTGCGATCTGGAGAGCACTCGAGGACCGCAAGAGAAAGCGCGAGCAGGCATGGGCAGCCGAGAGACGTGCTATCGAGGTCGTTGACGGCATCACGGAGCGCACGGATGAAGACGGCGAGAAGATGCGTGAACTTGAGAGGGCCAGAAAAGAGGCGGAGGAGTTTGCCAAGAAGGCAGCCGAGACCACCAACACACTTATTGGCGGAAAGAGTGAAGCCGAGCGTGATGAAAAGGAAGCCATTGAGGTTTTCGGTTCACTCGGCATCTCATCCAAGAAAGCAGAGGCAATTGACCGTCAGCGCGACCAACTCGTAATCAACGGATATCTTCAGAAATCCAATACAGCTCCGATCAGGCCTGTTTATTCCAATACTCTTGAGGCAAGACGCGAGCAGAAGGCCGAGCTCGATTCCGACACCGTCGGAGATGAAGCTAATACACCTGCACTGGTTACAGATTCTGCCGCACCTGCAAAGATCAAGCCGACGGCACTCAAGAGACCTACAGCCGCAAGAGTCGGCAAAGGTTCAGCTGCCGAGAATGTCAAAAAGACAGCTGAAGACGAAGAAAGTGATGATCCCATGCTGCAGAACATCATGAAGCCTGAGATCGGAACCGAAGTCGAAAACGCCGTAGTTGAGCGTCCGGCCGAGGTCCAGGCAGAAAAGCCCGACATAATGAAGGTCGGTGAAGAGGCGATACCGCCGGCTGCCGAGAAGCCTGCAAAGGGATTCAAGGGATCCGAAGAGCCTGTTAAAAAGCAGACCAGACATAAGAGACCGTCATCGGCCAATAAGAGTAAAAAGACGGAAACCAAAAAGCGTACTGGAAGCGGAGCTGCTAAGGCAAAACCTGAACAGGTCAAGGACCAGAGCGCGACGAACGCTTAAAAATCTAGAAAATTTAAGAACGTAATAATCACCGCAGATGCAGTAAATACAAGCATCTGCGGTTTTATTTCATAGATGCGCACGAATATGTTTTTATCTTGTTTTTTTCGTCTGGGGCTGTATAATTAAGTTGTTAACAAAATGTTAACGCTTCGTTAAATTAATATTCTAGTCCCGGGGAGGGTCCTAAATGACGGCAGGCAATAAGTTGAGCAGGATTATTGCGGTCTTTTTATGTGCGGTTTCAGGAACAAGTGAGGTGTCAGTACATGAATAAATCTCGTGTAGGACTATTTGCTTGGAAGATCCTTGTATTATTTCTAAGTATTGTTATCTCTTATGGCATCATTTGTGCTTCTGTGCCCAGAACTGTTGAAGCTGCTGCAAGCCAAAAGTTTTCCTGGACATACAAGCGCAGTGACAACGATGGCGGAAATTGGAAGATCACGGTTTCCGGTTATGCAAATGGTAAGACAGTAAAGCTAAAGCTTACATTCCCTCATGAGGCAAGCATAGATATTTGGGATAAATTTCACTATAAAAAGTCTAATGTCCGTGATGATGACCAGTCTTGCTATATTACTTTCACCTCAAACGGCGGAACGCAAACTATTGAAGGTGCCGCTTCGGGTATGGATATTTGCAAAGGCACAACAACCGTAAAAAGAGAAAGCGGTGTTACGGCAACCCCGAAGCCGGCTACAACAAAACCCACAACCAAGAAGCCTTCAGCTACTACTCCCAAGGCTACCACTTCTAAAGCTACTACAAAGCAGACAAGTGCAACCAAAAAGAAAACAACTTCCAAGAAGAAGTCTGTGAAGAAATCTTCAAGCGATAAGAAGACCCCTAAAAAGAGAGTAGTCAAGAAGAGCATTAAAAAAATTGCTGCTACTTCAAATGCTTCAGAGACTACTGCAGAGAACAAGCCTCTTGTTCCTGTAGTTGTCGGTGGCGATAACACAATACCTTCCAATACCGATCCTACTGAGGGCGATATCAATCCTGTATCTGCAAGCCTTAACCATAACAACATGGAGAAGAGCAAGAAGTCATTTGCTTGGCTTTGGTTTGTTCTTCTCCTCATTGTCGCAGGTCTGTCTTATCTGAGAGTCAGGTCTCTAAAGAATCAGGGCAAGCAGGGTAAAGACCTCGTTCTTGATTTCATCCCCGGAGTAGGCGATCTCGTTTATGCCTTTGCCGGTTCGAGCACGAAATATGAACCTATTGCTTCTGATACACAGCACGGATACATGCGTAACACCGCTGCATCCAAGAAGGAACTCAAGATGCTCGAAGAACAGGAAAAGCGTGCTGAACAGGCTGCTTCCAAGCCGGTCACGATGCACAAGCGTCCTAAGGAACTGTCGGTCAATCACGCGGCTGTTACAGCAGCACCGGCATCCGAACCCGCAACCGCATCCGCAGGAAAGACCGTTGCAGCAGCTGCAGTCGCAGCAGGCGGAATCACATCACAGAATGACGAAGCCAAGAGACCTGCTTCACCTTTCAAGCCTATGGAAGGAGCAGTTCCCGTTGCAAAGCCCGCTTCACCTTTCAAGCCGGCAACACAGCAGAATAATAACGGACAGATCATGACGTCGGCATTCAAGCCTTCCACAGGTGCACATAATCCTTCAGATAAGATCGTTTCATCCGCATTCAAGCCTTCGGCAGGCGCTCACAATCCTTCGGATAAGATCGTTTCTTCTGCGCTTAAGCAGACACAGAAGTTCACTCCTCAGAAGGGACCTGCTCAAGTAACACATTCTGATAATGATGCTGTTAAGCTCGCCAGGGAAAGAGCTGAAGCTGCAAGAGAGCAGCAGGCTATGCGTGAAGCAATGAAGGCTCAGAAGACAGCACCTGCAGCACCTGCTGCCGCTGCTAAGGCTGAAGCTAAACCGCACGCTCCCATCAAGCGTCCTTCAGCATTCTCCGTAAACCGTGCCGCTGCGATCGCAGCCGGAACAGTTGAAGCAACAAAGCCCGCTAATACAGCTTCCGCAGCTCCTGCAGTTCAGAAAACATCCGGTGCATCACTTGGAGTAGGCGCTTCCGCAGCTGCAGCATCCAAGTCGGGTCCCGTTATTTCCCCGGCCCGTGCTAAGGCTTCATCCAATTCCAACCAGCTTGGAAACCTGCTGAACGGAAGAGCGAATAACAGCGGAAGAGCTCCTGTCTGGGCATCTCCCAACACAGCAGTCATCAGCCCGTTCAAGCAGTCGGCTGAGGCACTTGAAGAAGCAAAGGCCGAAGAGGCAAGAGAGGCAGAACGCAGAGCTGCAATGGAAGCTGAAGCTCCCAAGACAAGTTATGCAGATCAGGCAAAGACCCATAAGTCAGCTTTCTTCTCTAGAAATTCCGCTGCGAAAGACAGCCAGAGCAGTGCCGACAGTGCTGCAAACGCATACGGCGGAATCGTTCGTCCGACCGGTGTGATGAGCGAAGGTGAAAGAAAACAGCAGATTCAGAATGCTGCCATGGGTTCCGTACTTGAAGGCCAGAAGCCCGCAATCCTGGATCCCGATGCCCATAAGGCACCCACGGCGGTAGAACCGGTCTTCGGTTTCAAGCCGATCGATCCCGAGAACTACGGCACTTAAGAAAAGCGATCAGAACGGAGGCTTTAAAGCCTCCGTTTTCTTTTGCGCATACGTGCGCGCGTTCAGAATTAACAGATAGTTCAACAGGTGATTTGCCTCATGGTGTATTATTATCATAGGAGACCATGAGCGGAGGTCATTTTTGCATGAGCAAAAATATCGCTATCATTACCGGGGCTTCATCCGGAATCGGGAAAGCTTTTCTCGAGGAGATAGTCAAAGAGCACGGCATTTACGGCTGTGTTCCTTTTGATGAGATCTGGGCCGTCGGCAGAAACGAGGAAAAGCTCATAGAGATAAAGACGCTTATGGGTGAAGACCGCATCGTTCCCGTAAAGGCTGATCTCGCATCCCCGGAGGATATGTCTGTTTTAGCTGACAGACTGGCTGAAGAGAAACCGCAGGTAGGACTCCTTATCAATTGTGCCGGAATGGGAATGAAGGGAGCCGTTGAGGATCACCCCGCAAAGGCCATTGAAGATACGGTCGACGTAAACTGCACGAGTCTGGCAAAGCTGACCAGGATCTGTCTGCCTTACATGATCGTAAAGAATCCGAAGTGGACGAAGGACAACAGCCCGAGGATCATCAACATCGCATCATCTGCGGGATTCCTTCCGCAGCCCGGTTTTGCAGCTTATGCCGCAAGCAAGGCTTTTGTAATCTCATTTTCGAGAGCACTTTACTATGAACTTATCGACCACGACATCATAGTCACGACTGTATGTCCGGGTCCGGTTAACACGGATTTCCAGCGCAAGGCCACTGCCGGAGCTCAGACCGAGTTCACCGGCTTAAGGCAGTATGTGGTTGCCGATCCGGTCAAACTCGCCAAGGCTTCGATCAAAGCTTCAAGAGCAGGAAGACAGATCCTCGTCTATGGTTTTTCGCAGAAGGCACTTCATGTCGCTTCGAAGATCATACCGACATCGTGGATCATGTTCTTCGAAAAGAAGCTGATGCCGGTCGAAAAGGCTTCTGCTCCGATTGCAGAAGAGGGCACCGCGCCTTATGTGCCCGAGGAAAAGAGAGAGCTTGAGAGCGGGGCAAAAGTTGAAGGCATCCCTGTTAACGAGCCTGAAAAAGTTGAAGACGATCCCGTTTCCGAGGAGACGGATAAAGCGGAAGCTTAATTAAGATTAGAACCGGGAGGAATATTTATGAGTGCCAAGACTAAAGTTGAACCGACATTTGCGGGCATTTTCAGAGCCGTAGAGCAGAAAGCCGCAAAAACGAAATTCCTCAGAGACACTGCTACACAGATAACGCTTAAGGGCAATCTCGACAACCAGCCTTTCTATGTCAAAGTCGAGGATGGCAATGTTGAAGTAGCACCTTATGAATACATCAATGCGCCTTTTTACATTGATGCCGATGCTGATGCCATGACCGCTGTCCTTAACGGCGTAATGACTTTTGCATCAGCAGTCGCGCAGGGCTTTATCACGATCAACGGGGATGCCGGTCAGGCATACCTTTTCATCAGCCAGCTCTTTTGACACCAAAAAGACAATAACAAATGCAGAACAGGTGAGATATAATAAACAGGTATGGCTATCAGGTTAAACGGCATCTTTAAAGACAATATGGTGTTCCAATGGGGCGCTGAACTGCGTGTATTCGGCAGCTCGGACACTAAGTGTACTGTCAGATGCGAGCTTTTCAAAGATGAGGAAAGCGTTGCCGCAGCAGAGGCCGTAACCGAAGAAGACGGAAGTTTCCTGATCTGTGCCGATCCTATTGAAGAACCCGACGGACCTTTCGAAATAAGGATAACCGCAGAGGGTTCAGACCCCGTTATCATCAAGAATGCTTATGCAGGCGAAGTCTGGCTGGCAGCCGGACAGATGAATATGGAGTATCCGCTTGCCAGGAGCGAATTCGCAAAATACCTGATCCCCAAGATCGAGAAAACTGAGATCAGATATTACAAGGTTCCGCAGGCAGGATTCCTGGATGAGGCCCAGGCTAAGGCTGAAGAGGAATCTGAATGGCTGGATGTCGATTACGAGACTGCAGGCGACATGAGCGCGGTAGCTTTCTATTTCGCACAGTCCATTGAATCCCGTATCGATGCCAAGATCGGAATAATCCAGTGCACTTTCGGCGGTTCGACCATCGACTGCTGGCAGAGCGTCGAGAGCCTCATGACCACCAAAGAAGGCCAGGCATATATCAAGGAGTTCGATGAGCGCACATCCGAGTACACTCCTGATGAATTCGATAAATTTGCAGCTGCATTCGCCAAGCGCGAGAAAGAATATAACGATAAACTGGATGAGGCTCTCATTGAGAATCCTTTCCTTACATTTATGGAGGCTGATCAGGCGATCGGACCTGCTCCCTGGCCTCCGCCGGTCGGCCCCAAAGCCGTCAGACATCCGGGTTCTTTCTTCGAGAGCATGATCCTGAGGATCGCTCCTTACACATTAAGAGGAGTCATCTTCTATCAGGGCGAATCAGATACCGACGGTCATCAGACCGAATACGGCCATGCTTTTGAGACACTTATCAGGGAATGGCGCGAAGTCTTCTTCGACGATGAGCTCCCGTTCATCTTCTGCCAGCTCCCTATGTATATTTCCAAAGACCGCAAGTACATGGGTTACGACGACATGTCCTGGCCGCTCCTCCGTGAGCAGCAGCAGCTCGTTGCCATCGACATGAGAAATGTCTACATGGCCGTAACAGCAGACTGCGGTGAATTCGACAACATGTATCCTTCCGACAAGAAGACTCCGGGCGACAGGCTCGCGCTTCTTGCCCAGAAGTTCGTTTACGGTTTTGAGAATATCGAGGCCGTATCGCCTTTCATCATCGATGCCCGCCGCGGTGAAGGTGTTGAGATCACGTTCGGCGGAGACTACATGCTCCTTAACCTTACTGCCGGTTTCGGTCCCGAGGACTCCGGTTTTGAGGTTGCAGGCGAGGACGGAGAGTTCTTCCCTGCGGAGGCTACGGTAGACTTTGACGGAAAGACCATCCTGCTTTCATGTCCGCTGGTCGAGTATCCTTCAAAGGTTCGTTACGCATTCTTCTCATACGGTCCGACCCCGCTCCATGCGCAGAACGGTCTTACCGCAACACCGTTCCAGGTTCGTATCGACAAGGATCTCGGCGGCAACTGATCTTGCGGAGAATAATATGAATATCGCTTTCTTTACGCGCCCCAAGCAGGATGTAATCTTCGTACATTCCGATTTCACTGTCAGACAGACTCTCGAAAAGATGCACGCAACAGGCTTTTCGGCAGTTCCGGTCCTTGACCGTGAAGGTCACTATGTCGCGACGGTGAGTGAGGGTGATCTCCTGTGGTTCATTATCAAGGGCGAAGGCGGAGAGCCGCATACCATGGCGATCGAGAGCCTCGAGGATTTCCGCCTGACAGATCTTTTGGATCAGACAAAGAAGAATCCGCCCGTAACCATAAGCGCTTCGATCGAAAACCTGATAATCAGGGCAATGGAGACGAATTTCGTTCCGATCACGGATGACCGCGGGATGTTCATAGGTATCGTAACCCGCCGCTCGATAATCAAGCACTTTTACGAGAAGAACATTTTCCCTAATGAATAACAAAGAAATTAAAACGCCGCAGCTTAAGTGCCGCGGCGTTTTGTTTTGGTTATTGCAATAAAGGTTATTTAACGACCTTAACTGTGGAAAGGTCTACTACATACATAGGCCATGTCTTGTAGCCGTCGATGCGGTTGCTTACGACCGTGATGCCTGTAGGATCCTGGATGTATACGGAGCTGGAATCCTTAACCATTTCCTTGAGGATCTCGTGATAGTACTCGACCTTCTTAGCATCGTCCTTCTCGGCAGGAATGAGCTTGAGGAGCTCATCGACTCTGGCGTTGGAGTAGTTGAAGAAGTTCTTGGAACTGTCGGAAGCGTAACGGCTCAAAACATCGTAAGGTGCGAAATCGCTGTCTACGCAGATAACGGTAGTATCATATTTCCTCTGTGTGTAAACCTGGTCGAGCCATGTAGCCCAATCAACCTGGTTGATCTTGAGGTTTACGCCGATCTTCTTGAGCTCAGCTGCGATCTCGACTGCTGCGTTAACGTGGGGCAGGTAAGAAGAGCAGACTGTAACTGTTGTGTCGAATCCGTTGGGGAAGCCTGCTTCCTCAAGGAGCTTCTTAGCTTTGCCGACATCGTAAGTGTATGTTCCGTCAAGAGAAGTATCGTAATACTTGCCCATAGCGGGGCTCATGGCTGTTGTAAGCTCAACGCCTGTGCCGTCTGTTGAAACGGAGATGATATCCTTTCTGTTTACGGCATAGTTCAGAGCTTCACGGACCTTTGCGTTGTCAAAAGGCTTAACCTTGTTGTTGAGGATGAAGATCTGAGGCATGTTGGATACGTTGGTATCGATCCTGAACTTTGTCTGGTCGATCTGCTTCGCACGGTCTGTTGTGAAGTGAGGGAAGATGTCGATGCTTCCGTTTGTGAGCTCAACCATGCCTGCATCGATATCAGCGCAGATCTTGAAGACTGCTGTATCGATAGAGGGCTTTGTTCCCCAGTAGCCGTCGAACTTTGAAAGAGTAATGTTCTGTCCGGGATTGTAAGAATCAAACTTGAAAGGGCCTGTTCCCACGGGCTTTGTCTGGCAGTCCTCATAACCTGAAGGAATGATGCCGACAGTGAAATAGCTCAAAAGCTCACTGCTCTTTTCCTTGAGCTTAACGATGACTTTGCTTGCGTCGTCCTGGCTGACCTTAACCTCGGAGATGACCTTAAGAGGGTCAACAGGTGCGCTTTCCTGGCCGGGAAGAAGACCTGCGGCACGTGAAAGAGAGAAAACGACGTCTTCAGGAGTCATTTCCTTGCCGTTGTGGAATTTCACGCCCTTGCGGATAGTGAAGATATATTCGTCCATCGAATCAGAAAGCTCGTAGCCTGTTGCAAGACAGGGATTGAGAACTCCGTTGGAATCGAATTTGTAAAGTCCCTCGTAAACATTGAAGATGATCTCGCGGTCACCAGCTGCGGTAACTGTATGCGGATCTAAAACATTAGGCTCCTGGGTGATGCCTACCGTTACGGTGCTTCCTGCACCTGTGTTCTTGCTGCAGCCACAGAAAATGCCTGTGATAACGGCTGCTGACAGAATAACTGCCGCAATCTTGCGGGTTAGATTATTCATTTTGGTTCCCCCTCGCTTTTGATTTATATAATTATACGGGCGAACTTCTTTTCAACCTGAGGGCAACGCACACAAGAAAAATATGCCCGCAAACGCTTATTCTATTGATGTTTACTAAAAATTCAAATTTACAGACTCAAAAAAACAAAACTTTTTTATTTAGAGGGAGTATAATATAACAGGTTTAATCAGGAATCGCGGGTAATGTCGCGTTCCAAAATCAGGGAGATAAGATATGAAGAGATGTCCGGTTTGCGGTGTAATGATGGGAGACAATGTCGCACGTTGCTCAATGTGCAAATATGACTTCCAGAAGGCTTCACAGGGCGATGTGCATTCTGCAGCTGAAGATGCCAAAAAGGTTCTTGAGCAGAGGGAGCAGGAGAAGATCGCACGCGCCGAAGCGAAGCGAAGTGAAGAAGAGAAGCGCATTATCGAAGCTATGGAAAAGCTCGAGCGCGACTACGCCACCATGCAGGACAAGTTCAATTCCGAGAAGCTTAAGCTTGATTCGGAGTTTTCAGCTTTCCAGAAAAAGAAGCTCGACGAGAAGATCGCTCTTGAGCAGACTGTCGATACTATCCGCAACGAGGTAGGTGAGGCACGTGACAAGCGCGATGCAATGCGCAAGGAAGCTGACACCCTCGTAAAAGAAGCCAGGGAAAAGACCAAGAAAGAGCATGACGAGATGATCGCAGCAGCTCAGGCTGAGCAGAAGCGCATCCTCGAAGAAGCACAGCGTCAGACTGAAGAGCTCGCAGTTCAGGTCGAGAAAGAATATAAGGAAGCTATGGACAAGCGTAATGAGCTTGTCAAGCAGGCAGAAGAAGTCCAGGCAATGATGGACAATGCCGATAAGATCGCTGCCGAGAAGGAGAAAGAGATCAAGGGTCTCGAGGCAAAGATCGTTAAGCTCAACGAGGATTTCGAGAAAGAGAAGATCAGGATCGCCGAAGAGTCCAAGAAGGTTTCCATGGAGCAGGCTTCCGAAGCTCTCAAGATCAAGGATCAGGCTGAAGCTGAGCGCGACAAGGCAAAGGCTGAGACAGAGAAGCTCATCGCTGCAGCAAATGCTGAGCGTGACCAGATCATCTCAGAACTCGAGAAGCGCAACAAGCAGGCTCAGGATGAGCTCGACGGACTCACAGAGCAGGCAAGAAAGGTCATGGCTGAAGCTGAAGAAGCAGCCAAGACACGTGACGAGATCACAAAGCAGACTGCTGCTGCTAAGGAAGAACTTAACAAGCAGATTGAGACTGTTAAGGCTGATCTTGAAGCAAGAGAGAAAGAACTTAACCAGAGAGTTACCGCTGCAAACGCTGATCTCGAGGTCGTAGAAGCCAAGAAGAACAATGCAGAGGAACTCACAAAGCAATATATAGCTGAGCAGAAGAAGGTCGAGGGCGAGATCGGCGGTTTGAAGGCCGAACTCGAAGACGCAAAGCGCATCATCGCTGATTCCAAGAAAGCCACAGTTCTTGCTGAGGCTGCTGCCCAGGAGATCGTACTCAACGCTGAGAAGCAGGCTGTATTCCTCAAGGAAGCTGCCCTGAGCGAGAGCGAAAAGGGTTCGATGATGAAGCAGATCGAAGATCTTGAAAATCAGATTAAGGAGAAAGAGATGGAAAAGGCTGAGCTGGAGAAGAAGCTTGCTGCGCTCGACGAGTCGATCGCTGCGCTTGAGAAGAAGGTTAGAGAAGGCGGTTCCGGTGGTTCATCGGACGGCCCTAAGGAATATTGTGTTGAGGCAGTTACTCATAACAGAATGTCCGAGGTCGACGTCAAGGCTCTTTCTGAAATCCTCAAGAAGAAGGCAGCAGAAGGCTGGAAACTCGTTTCCGCAATTGATGACGACGGCGGAAAGCTCATTTCTTCTCTTGGCGGTGCCGAGACAGCATCACTTTCAGGCGGCACATTCAATACGAAGGAAGACCGCGTGATCCTTATCTTCGAGAGACCACTCCAGGAAACAAGAAGAGTAAGATAAACGGTTTTTAACCAGATCAGAACAACCGGAGGCTGCGCAAATGCGCGGCCTCTTTTTTGTCTTTGTGGCATTGATGAGGCATTAAACCCAAATGCACAAAAAATATTTAAATTATGTTCTGTGTTTTGTGGAATTAGACTATCAAATATTTTATAATAGGAAAGTTATTGAATTTAGAACCAAGGAGGAATGACTGATGGAGATTTATTCCGCAGACAAAATTCGCAATATCGCGCTGTTCGGACACGTCGGGTCCGGAAAGACGACACTCGCAGAGGCTATTCTCTATTACACCAAAGCGATCAGTCGTCAGGGCAAGATCGCTGACGGCAACACGACACTGGACTATGATCCTGAAGAGATCAAGCGTCAGATGTCTGTCAGCCTCTCCGTAGCCTGCTGTGAGTACAAGGGCAGCAAGATCAACATCATCGACACACCAGGTGACTTCGATTTCCTGGGCGAAGAGATGAGCGGAATAAGGATTGCCGATTCCGGTGTCATCATGATTTCCGCGAAGGGCGGCACTTCCGTCGGTTCAGAGAAGGCTATCAGACTTCTTAAGGGCAAGAACGTTCCTTTCCTGTTCTTCATGAACAGAATGGACGAGCCTAACGCTGACTTCGAAGCAGTTGCTGCACGTATGATGGAGCGTTACGGACCTTCAGTCATCCCGCTTTCTTTCCCTATCATGAAGGACGGTCAGATGACAGGTATCGTCGATGTTATGAACCGTAAGGCTTTCAGCATCGAGAAGGGTACAGGCAAGTTCGTTGAATATCCTCTTCCCGAAGAGTACAACGAGAGAGTTGACGAGCTCCAGAACAAGGTTAACGAAGTCGTTGCAGAAGCAGACGACGCGCTCATGGAGAAATTCTTCGCAGGCGAGCCTTTCACAGAGGACGAGTTCCGTCACGGCGTACATGCCGGTTTCCGTGAAGGTAAGCTGCATCCTATCTACTGCGGTTCTGCATTCATGAACTGGGGTATCGACTTCCTGCTCAACTGCATCTCGAAGGATACACCTCCGGCAGGCAAGAAGCCCGCTCTCAAGGCTACGCTTCCTGACGGCAGCACTCTTGATGTTTCATGCTCACTTGAGGATCCTCTTGCAGCATTCGTATTCAAGACGATCTCTGACCCGTTCGTAGGAAAGATCTCTATCTTCAAGGTCAACGCAGGCACCCTGCGCGCTAACTCAACCGTCTACAACGCTACAAAGGGCAAGGACGAGAGGATCGGCGGATTGTTCTATCTTAGAGGCAAGGAGCAGATCGCAACCGATAAGGTCACAGCAGGTGATATCGGTGCCGCTTCCAAGCTCGCTAACACAGATACAAACGATACACTTTGTGATAAGGCACGTGTTCTTGAGATGCCTAAGATCAAGTTCCCTACACCCGTTCTTTCCAAGAGCATCGTTCCTGATAAGAAGGGTGAGGAAGATAAGATCATTTCCGGTCTTACAAAACTCGGTGACGAAGATCATTGCTTCTCAGTTGAGACCAACCCTGAGACAAAGCAGATGGTCCTCTCAGGCCTCGGCGACATGCAGCTCAAGGTCATCATCAGCAAGCTCAAGTCCATCTACAACGTCAGCTGCACACTCGATGCACCCAGAGTTCCTTACCGTGAAGCGATCCGCAAGAAGGTCAAGGTTCAGGGTAAGCACAAGAAGCAGTCCGGCGGTCACGGTCAGTACGGTGACGTTTGGGTTGAGTTTGAACCTAACTACGATTGTGAAGAGCTCGTATTCGAAGAGAAGGTCTTCGGCGGCGCAGTTCCGAAGAACTACTTCCCGGCAGTCGAAAAGGGTCTGCAGGAATCCGTAAAGAAGGGTGTTCTCGCAGGATACCCGGTAGTTAACCTCAAGGCTACTCTCGTTGACGGTTCTTACCACCCGGTAGACTCATCAGAAATGGCATTCAAGATCGCTGCTAACCTCGCTTTCAAGGCTGGTATGACACAGGCCGGTCCTGTCCTCCTCGAACCCATCAGCAAGGTAGAGGTTCATATTCCTGAGGACAAGCAGGGTGATATCATGGGCGACCTTAACAAGCGCCGCGGCAGGATCATGGGCATCGATGCAGACGAGTTCGGTTCTGTAGTCAATGCAGAAGTTCCTACTGCTGAAATGCTTGAATATGCTACTGACCTCAAGTCAATGACTCAGGGCCGCGGCTGGTTCTCAATGGAGCACGTCCGTTACGAACCCGCACCTGAAGAAGTTGCTCAGAAGGTTGTCGCAGAGAGCAAGGTAGAAGAGGAATAATTCCTAATCCATTTTTGGGATTTTGAAATGTGGAAGGGCTGTCTCGAAAGAGGCAGCCTTTTTAATTGCAGTATATACGCGGATAAAAAAGGACTGCACGCAATGTGCAGTCCTTGTCATTTTGTTCGTGAGGATAAGATCAGTAGATCTTGTAGATGACCGTGTTCTCCTCGGTGAAGTAAGCGACCTGCTGGAGATTCTGTTCAAAGAATTCGCGGTTGAAGTAAACGCCTTCGCCGTAATCGCCGTCTTCGAATTCAGGATCGGCGATGAGGTAGCGGATGCCGCGTTCCTTGCAGTAGCGCTTAAACTCGTTGATATCGCCGCCACAGCCTGTGATGAGCCATACATAGATCTTGTCACGTGTATTGGTGTCGTGGCCTGCAGACCAAGCGTAGTAAGGCCAGCCGTAGTACATCGGACGTCCTGTGAGCAGGAATCTGTTCATGGACCACTCAGGTGTGAGGAAGACGTCATCAGGTTCAGTGTTCTTAATGATCCACTCTGTAACGGGAGAATTCGTGTTTACAGCCATCGGAGTGGAGTTGATGTTGATGTAAGTTGCCCACTCGGAGATACCCGTTCCTACGAGACCGACGAGCAGGATGAGAGCGGCAAGTACGCCAAAGATCTCGAAGACTGCCCATACGGCAACAGGCATGCCCTTGTTCTTGTCAGAAGTGATCTCCTCGTGCTCGAGGACCATGTCTGAGGTGTCTTCGTCAACTTCTTCGTCCTTAACTTTATCTGAAACTTCCTTTTCGGACTTGTCATCGGAAGCTTCCTTAACTTCCTTATCGTCGTCCGTTGTCTCAGTTAAAGACTTCTCTGACTTATCATCATCGTCGTCATCCAAAACTTCGAACGGGAGTTCATCAGTTTCTTCGTCATCGGCCTTTTCCAAAGATTCGGATTTCTCTTCGTCATCCTTTTCTGACTTGGTTTCTTCCGCGGAATCTTCTTTAGCTTCAGTCTTGTCTGAAGTATCAGTTTCCTCCTTGGCGGGTTCTTCGTCCTTATCGGATTCCTTTTCGGAGTTGACGATATTGCCGGGCCTCTGTGAAACAGTATCTTCCTTGGGGAATGATTCGTCAGCTTCTTCAGAAGTTTTTGTTTCTTCCTTGTTGTCAGTTTCTTCATTAGCGGGAGCATCATCCCCGGATTCATCCGTGGATTCCTCTTCCTTCTCGGAATTGACGATGTTGCCGGGTCTCATGGAGACGGTCTTTTCGGAAGGGAACTTCTCAAGAACGCGGTCATCAGATCCGTCAGCCTTACTGTCATCGTCAGACGCCTCATCCTTGTCTTTTTCTTCCTTGGATTCTTCTGTCTTTTCGTCATCGGAATCCTTTGCGATCTCTTCGGGCAGACCTTCGTCAGCTTCGTCGGAGTCGGTCAGTACCTCGAAAGGCTCGTCATCGGAATCGTCTTCGGATTCCTTTTCCTTGTCAGCGATAACGGGAGCTAGCTCGCCTTCCTTTTCGGCCTTTTCGATGTGGGCTTCAAGCTTCTCAGCATCGACAGCGGCTTCCTTGGACTCGGAAGAATCTTCTTCCTCTTCCTCATCATCTGAAACGTCAGCGTCAGCAGCCAAAGCAACTTCAGCTTTGCGGCGTCCGGGAACGATGAACAGGTTAGCGAGGAATATTGCGACAAAAGCGTCGACAAGGATAAGTGATACCTGGATGAACTTGTGGTTTGCAAGCATTTCGAGAGTAACCTGGAAAATGAATGCGAAGATCAAAGGGTTAAGGAAAGCGAGTAACAGGAAGAATCTGTATACGGGCTTTTTCTTGATGATGTCATGGAATAAGAGGATGACATTGCAGAGGATAGCAATGATCAGGGTAGCGCCCGTAACGGTTACAAGGTACTGTCCCCACTGGAGAAGAGTGTTTGCGTTGATAACAGTGGTGTCCTCGCTGAAGAGGAACCCGGGAGCAAACTTGAGATTGATAACGTTAGCGGCACCGCCTGAAAGTGCGAGAGTCTGAATGTAAGAAGAGCACACAGCACATACGGCAGCCATAAGGTGAAGGAGTCTGCTCTCTGAAACGATTGCCATTCCGAACAACACCAGAAGGAGCGAAATGAGGCATGAGCCATGGAAATACGGCATGGCGATCATGAGCAGGCAAGTAAAGAGAGCAACTGTCCCGCCTGAAAGCGGATCGTTCTTTCTTGGGAGCCATGCGTTGCGTGAGAAAAGGATAGCCTTGAATACTCCGCCGAAAGAACCTGCGCTCATGACAGAGATGCAGAGTCTTCTTACGAACGGGATGAAAAGGATCACGCAGAGAATGATGACGGCAACGCCGAGCATCAGATGGCGCTGGTTGGGATATACGTTGATAGCCCAGATTCCCCAGCTGTCATAAGCGGTTACTTCATACCAGGATGATTCCTGCATGATGAGGCCGATGGCACCGGGAACAGTCTCACCGTCAGATACGAGTTTGCCTATGTGGATGAATACGTTGAGCGAACTGCGCAGGAAAACTAACACAGGGGAGAGCGCAAACGCAAGACGTCTTCCTGAAAGGAGAGAAGCGAGAAGTCCCAGAAGGATCATGGCGCAGACCATTACGATGATGGAAGGGATGTTGAGCGCATAATCGATAGGGAAGCCTAAGTACTCGAGCATTCCGCAGAGGAAGTAGAAGAGGAAGTGGTACTTAATGCCGTCGCCGGAGTAGTGCATGTACTGCGTCGGGAAGTTGAAGCCCTTGCCGAATGAAGAGACCATTGCGGTGTGGGGCGAGAGATCTGAGAAAGTCGAATAGCCGTTGATAAGAGAGCCGTGGTCGATCCTGTATGTATAGAACATAAGGAAAGCCGAGACTAACGCGGTGAGCAGAATGATAATGCTGTAAAAGATTGTGTTCGACGGTTTGTTGATATAACCGGGAAGCTTGACGAAACCTTCGGTTTCCTCGTCATCCTGCTTCATGCGTCTGCGGTTATAGACTATAAGGCAAGTGAGAACGAGCCAGAAGAACAATGCGGCTGTAACCATGAAACCGATCTTCATGCACAGCTTGTCGCTGGCAACGAAATAGGTCAGACCGAGGATTACATAATAATTCACGAACGGAACAAGCATCATTCCGGAAATGGTTCCGGCTGCAACAACGAACAGGGTGCTCGGTATGTTTTCGATTGCCTTGACTGAAGGTGCGCAAGCCAAATACAAGCGCCTTACATCAGGTACGCATATTGCCACGAGGACCATTCCGGTTATGGCACATACGCATAAATATAAAATTGCGAGCATAAAATCTCCCTTCAAACGATTTAAATAATTATATCAATTAAAAAAA
>Ga0310786_10002766_pt1 | contig 26333 bp, 27 predicted proteins | sample AusTroGonzalo_MG_FD_203881 | JGI IMG/M metagenome (GOLD analysis project Ga0310786, IMG submission 203881) | Bovine rumen microbial communities from tropical cattle in Woodstock, Queensland, Australia - Gonzalo_03 (v2) (version 2) | ecosystem: Host-associated > Mammals > Digestive system >...
GAACCCTATATCTAATCAAAAGTTACGGTTAAGCGCCGCGACTTACTAAGTAACTTATCAAATTATGGGGGGAAAATGGAAATTGTTAGTATGGAGAAATTATCTAACGGGACAATAAAAGTCGGATTAGGCGCTGATGAAGACTCTAAACCTAAATTGTTTGTTGGTTTATATCATTATTGCTGTAGGAAAGATTGCGAATGGAGTCCTATTGAAGGCTCTTTCATTGAAGTTCATGATGCTGAAAATAAAAACAGAGTAATGTTTCATTATCGTGATGGTTATGGTATCAGACGTGGTGCCTATGGTAGAGAACTTATTGGGGGCTCTCTTGCAGTTATGTCAGGGAACGGGAGAGAAAGTGTGATAAGTTATTATGACAAAAGTGCGAGACATTTTTATAATACGAGATATAAGTTTCTTTCTTTGATACTTGCCCCTTTGGCTTCTTTTGTTCCATCTGATTGCGAAGATATGTTCGTTGATGAAATATGTCATGATCCCGAAAGTGTTTTTAATAACTATCCAGGTAAAAAAATACAATATAAGCAAGAAGTTGATGTTGAAAATAAGATATACGCCATAGAAGGAATTATTAAAGATCTAAACCAAAAAGACAGAGAGTAAGCTACTATTCATATCACACATTGATAAAAAAGCGGACGAATGCTATGTAAACGGCCGAATATTGTTTTGTTCTTACAAGATTGTGGCCAAGTGCTAAGACTTATTAAATAATGGAGAAAAAAATGGAAATTGTTAGCATGGAAAAATTACCTAATGGAACTATAAGAGTTGGATTAGGTGCAAACGAAGACGCTAAAACCGAATTGTTTGTTGACTTATATAGTTATAATTGCACCAGGATTGATAGCGAAAGTGGCCATATTAACGGCTCTTTTATAGATATCCATGATGTCAAAAACAAAAATAGAATGATGTTTCATTATCGTAGTGATTACGATATATGGAGTGGTGGTTCTCTTGCATTTATGGCAGGAAACGGGGTAGAATATGAAGTAAAATACGATGATCCAGAATATAGGACTCTTTCTACTGTTTTTGCCGCGATAGATCCTAAAAGACCCGCTGTGTTAATATGCCAGGATCCCGAAAGTATTTTTAATAACTATCCCGGCGAAAAAGTGCAGCATAGGAGCTTTGATACCAAAAAGCAGGCAAAGGCCATAGACAAACTTATAAATAATCTGAGCATCAATAATATGATACAAAAAACCAGAGAATAAATACTTCGCTTGTATTTAGTTCTTGAATCTGCTAAGAATAGTCGCCTTAGATATTTGGGGCGGCTATTTGTTTTTTGGGGGTATAAATGACTAACCATTTGCTCGGTCCTGATGATTTAAGTCCTGCAGAAATTGACGAAATGCTTAATTTGGCGAAGAAGATTATTGCCAATCCTATGAATTACGCTGATGTTGCAAAAGGAAAGATTCTCGCTACACTTTTTTATGAGCCGTCGACCCGCACAAGGCTTAGCTTTGAAACGGCTATGCTTAGGCTCGGCGGGCAGGTTATCGGCTTTTCCGATGCCAATTCGACTTCAGCAAAAAAAGGCGAAGGAATACAGGATACTATACGGACGGTAGCGGCTTATTCCGACATTATTGCCATAAGACACCCTGTGGAAGGAGCCCCCTATTTAGCGGCGAAGTATTCAGATGTGCCGATTATAAATGCGGGCGATGGTGGGCATCATCATCCTAGCCAGACTCTCACCGATTTGTTGACAATATGGGAGATGAAAGGGCGGCTTGATAACTTAAAAATAGCTCTTGCTCGGGACTTAAAGTTCGGGCGGACGGTGCACTCCTTGGTTGAGGCTTTGCTGAAGCACAAGGGCAATAAGTTCTTCTTTGTGTCGCCCGAGGGGCTTGAAATTCCCGACTATATCAAAGAAAAAATCCCAGCAGATGCGATTGTTGAAACGCATAATTTAGAGGATGTGTTGCCCGAGGTTGATGTGCTTTACATGACACGCATACAAAAGGAGAGGTTCGCCAACCCCGACGAATATGCTATGTTTGCCGATGCTTGTATTCTGGATAATGAAAAACTGAAAGGCGCTAAGGAAGATATGATTATTTTGCATCCTCTGCCCATTGATAAAGAGATTTTGTTTGAGGTCGATGACGATCCAAGAGCGGCTTATTTTAAGCAGGTTAAGTATGGTATGTATGCCAGAATGGCCCTCATTTATACGCTGCTTAACAGGCCTTTTGTAAAAGGATACGAGCGCGATGGCGCGGTAGCAAAGGGAATAGTGGCAAAATGTCAAAATCCTAAATGTGTTACGAATAACGCCAACGTTCAAAGCGCAAAGTGGCTTTATACGGATGAGGCAAAGACAGTTTGTCGGTGCGAATACTGTGATTGGATACTGAAAAATGAGTAAAATCATCCTAAAAGGCGGAAAGGTGGTTGACGCGAATGTATCGCGTGAGGCTGATGTGCTGATTATGGACGGCATTATTTCCGAGGTGGATAACAATCTTTACGTCGGGGACGATGTCAACGTCGTTGATGTGAGGGGGCTTACTGTTATGCCCTCATTCGCCGATTTACATGTGCATTTACGTGATCCGGGATTCCTGCACAAAGAAACTTTAGAAACCGGTATTAGAGCAGCGGTTAACGGAGGTTACACACACATTGTCGCTATGGCTAATACCAAGCCGGTGGCTGATAATACCGAAGTTATTACCGATGTTTTGGCCAGAGCACAAAGGCTTGCTTTGGCCGAGGTATATCAAGCTTCGGCCGTAAGCATAGGTGAAAAAGGCGAGAAAGTAGTGGACTTTAAAACTTTGCGTAGTTTTACCAAGTTTTTTAGTGATGATGGAAAAAATATTGATAACGAAGAGATTTTCGCTGAGGCTTTACGTGCTTCTAAAGAGCTGGGCTTTATTATACTTGATCACAGTGAGCCGGAGACCGAAATGGTGCTTCGCAATATTGAACTTTTAGAGAAAAATGGCGGGAATCTTCACTTTTGCCATATAAGCAGGGCTGATTCGATGTTGGCAATCATGAACGCTAAGGACAGAGGGCTTAGGGTGACAGTCGAGATCACTCCACATCATTTATTCGGATATGACAATGATTACAAGGTTAATCCTCCGCTAGCGACCAAAGCAGATGTTGATTTTCTGATAAGGGCGATTAAGGACGGATACGTTGATTGCATTTCTACGGATCAAGCTCCACACACTGCTGAGGATAAAGCTGCGGGTTCTCTGGGGATATCAGGAATAGAGATCGCTTTTCCCATTATTAATACCGTGTTTTTGGAAAACGGAATTAAGCTTGAAGGGGTGTCAAGACTCATGAGTAAAAATCCGATGATAATGATGGGAGTAAATTCAGGCTTGTTGCAAGTTGGATATGAAGCCAACTTGGTCATAGTTGATGAAAACGCGGATGTGATAGTTGATTCATCTAAATTCATGTCCATGGGAAAAAATACGCCTTTTAATGGGGCTAAACTGAAGGGTAAAGTCATTCATACCATTAAAAAAGGAGAGTTTTTAAAATGATAGTCGACGAGCTTTATGAAAGGGTAAAACAAAGAAGTCCTTTGTGCGTAGGTTTGGATTTGCGGACGGAATATATCCCGGCAGAGTTTCAAAACTTTTCGGTTGAAGACAGGCTTTTCGAAACGGCAAAGATGATTGTAGATGCCACGATTCAAAATGCCTCTTGTTACAAAGTGCAAATTGCCTGCTATGAAGCTTTGGGCTTAGAGGGCTTGCGCGCTTATGCCAGGATTTTGAAATACCTTCGCGATAACGACGAGATTGTCATTGCCGATATTAAACGCGGGGATATAGCTTCTACCGCCGAAGAATATGCTAAGGGGCACTTTAGCGGTGATTTCGAAACGGATATAGTAACCCTTAATCCTTATATGGGCGTTGATGCAATTTCTCCTTATTTTCCCTATTTTAAAGACAAGAGCAAAGGAGCTTTCGTGCTCGTAAAAACTTCTAATCCTTCGTCCGACGACTTTGAGGAAATAGAAGATAAAAACGGCAAACCTCTTTATATGTCGGTGCTGGAAGCTATTAAAAACTGGGGAGAGGATTTTCTTGGCGATTCCGGATATTCCGCCATAGGTGCGGTGGTCGGTGTTAACCATCTAAAGCAAATCATACACATAAGAGAAGTAGCCGACGGTAGAGTGTTTTTTCTTGTCCCTGGTTTTGGTGCCCAAGGAGCAAAGGCCGATGATATTGCCGAACTTATAGGACAAGAGCAGGGCGGCATAGTTAATGTATCGCGAGGAATTATCGCCGCTCATGTAGGTAATGAAGGTTCGGCAAAGGATATTATCAAGGCTAAGGCTGATGATATGGCAAAGGAGCTGACATATGCCATCGGTAAGTTATAGAGTCATTTCTAACGAAATAATCTCTAACGATAATATGTGGGTGATGAAAGTTGCTGGCGATTTTAATGCCCGTGCAGGGCAGTTCTTTATGCTTAGGGCGTGGGACAAGTATCCCGTGTTATCGCGTCCGATTAGTGTGCATGATTTAGGCGATGGTTATATTGCATTCATGTATCGCGTGGTCGGCGAAGGAACCGAGATTTTATCAAAACTTGTAAAGGGTGATGATATTACTCTTGCCGGTCCATACGGTAACGGCTTCCCCGTGGACTTAACAGGCAAGATTGCCTTGATAGGGGGAGGAATGGGTGTTGCCCCGCTTTTATGGACGGCAAAGCAACTTAACAAACCTGATGTATATTTAGGTTTCCGCGAGGAAGTCTTGCTGGAAAATGAATATAAAGCCGCAGCGGGTAACCTCGTGACCAAAATAGGTGGGACGATACTGGACGATGTCGATTATGATGCTTACGATTATGTGTTTGCCTGTGGCCCTTTGGGTATGGAAAAGGCGCTTGTAAATATGGCAAAAGGGCATAAAGCCAAGGTCTATGTATCACTGGAAAAGCACATGGCTTGCGGTATGGGGGCCTGCTTGGTTTGCACTTGCTTTACAAGCAAAGGTAATAAAAAAGTGTGCAAGGACGGCCCGGTTTTTCTTGCCGATGAGGTACTTTTCGATGAATTATAGTTTTGATTTAAAAGAAGTGAGTTTTAAAAACCCCGTGATTGCGGCTTCCGGGACCTTCGGTTTTGGGCATGAGTTTTCCAAAGAATATGATCTGAACCTTTTGGGCGGAATATCAACCAAGGGGACTACGCTTGAAGCAAGGTCTGGAAATAAGGGACAGCGCTCATGCGAAACACCTTCGGGAATGATGAACTCGGTCGGGTTGGAAAATCCCAGTATGGAATTTATGCTTAAAGAAGAAATACCCTTTTTGCAAAAATTCGATACGGTAGTTTTAGCCAATGTCGGTGGAAATACTATCGACTCCTACGTCAAAGCTGCAGATATGGCAGATAAATGCGAAGGTGTGCACATAATTGAGCTTAATATATCTTGTCCGAATGTCGCTCATGGTGGTATGGCCTTCGGTATAGAGGAATGTCCCGCGAGAGAGGTTGTCGGTGAAGTGCACAAAGTGGTTAAAAAGCCGCTTGTTGTAAAGCTGTCACCCAATGCACATAACCTTGTAAAGGTGGCGCTGGCAGTGGAAGAAGCTGGCGCAGATGCGGTATCTTTAGTCAATACCTTTTCTGCAATGAAGATTGATATAAGACGGCGCAAAAGCGTATTTAACAACCTTTATGCGGGGCTGTCTGGTCCCGCTATTCGCCCAATTGCGGTGCGTATGGTGAACGAAGTTTATAAAGCTGTGACCGTTCCTGTTATCGGGCTTGGAGGTATTGTGTCGGGAGAGGATGCTATTGAGTTCATTATGGCAGGGGCATCTTTAGTGCAAGTTGGCACTGCTAACTTTATGAATACTTCAGCTTGCATAAATGTCATTCAAGGTATAGAAAACTTTATGATATCCGAAGGAATTAACGATTTGTCCGAAATTAGAGGAATAGTAAAATGACAGATGAGAGAAATGTTGAGATATTAAAAGAGTCGAAAGCATTGCTCGATGGGCATTTTTTGCTATCTTCGGGCAAGCATTCTAACTGTTATGTGCAGTGTGCAAAAGTATTGCGCTTTCCCGATAAAGCGGCGGAAATCCTCAAAACTACGGCAGATAAGGTAAAGGATTTGGATATTGATATTGTTGTCGGTCCTGCTATGGGAGGAATTATTGTAGCTTATGAACTTGGGCGGCAGCTTGGTAAGGAAGCTATATTTGCCGAGCGTGATGACGAGGGCAAAATGTCTATTCGTCGCGGATTTACTATTGAACCGGGTGCAAAAGTACTTATTACCGAAGATGTGGTTACCACCGGAAAGTCCAGCATGGAAGTTAAAGAAGTTGTGGAAGCTATGGGTGGAAAAGTGGTTGCGATAGCATGCTTGGCAGATAGAAGTAAAGGCAAAATTCCCCTACCTGTTTATGGGGCTGTGAAGCTGGATATCGCTATATATAATCCCGAGGATTGTCCATTGTGTAAACAGGGTATTCCCTATGAAAAGCCGGGGAGTAGAAAAATAAAATAATTAATCATATCAATGTATTATAGAATAATCTTAATTAATTGAGTTAAGTTGTTTTACTTTAATAAAACACACTCTAAGAACCTGTCAGTTACCCTAAAAGAGTATTAAAACTCTTACACAGCTACCTTTCTAAAGAACTTTGCCAAAGAATGTTTGCTTCGCGTGGCAGAGAGCTTTCGTATTTCAATAAAGCCTTTTTTTGCAAGCGCAATTTTCGGAGTTATGTCAGTATTATTATCGGGGCACAGACAAATCGCCTTTGAAGGATGAGTGCCATAGGTATTAAGCACTGCATTGGTATAAACCTTCTGCATAAGTTCAACAAGCTGATCACCGGTTACAAGCTTATCGGTCGGCGAAAGCACGGTGATATAAGAACTTCTGTGAAGCTTTTTATACATTTTTGGTACAATGGTATCGCCGTAGCTGGAAGTAAAAACAAAGTCAGTGCTTTTGTTTTTTCTAACCCTTTCAATCCTCCGCAAAAGATCAAAGGTTTCAGTATCTGCTTTTTCTCCAAGCCATAAAATATGGTTTCCTTTTTGCGTTTTGTAGCCATGAGCGATAAAACAAACCGTTAACTCACGATTATCTTTAAAGTTCTCAAGAGTAGCAGTGATTGTGTCCTCGGAAATAGGGGCTTCCCCGTCACCGATAAGCACGGTTTCTATTCCCGCTTGATTTAGGATTTTAACGGTCTTTTCAATGTGAACACGGTTAAAAGATTCTCCACCGGGACCAGCTATAATAGCGAAGACCGGAGTCTCCGCCGGTTCTTTGTTTTTTATTAAGTTAAACATTTTTGCTCCTATGCATATTATCAGATTATTATTACCTTAAAAGGTTAATAAACGGTGAAAAGATATTGATATTGTTTGGGTAATGTTTTAAAAAACGGAAGTTTTGTTGCTTTGGAGATTACAAAAATGGTGCGACTGGATAGAAAAATTAAACAAAAAGCGGCGGGACGCTATGGGCGTGTCAGACGTAGCAAGAGCAAAAGCAAAGTAGAGAAAATTGCCTTTTCGCTGGAGCATAGTAAGTTCTTGGAATATATTGACAGCACCAGAAAGCCAAGGTGGATGGTGCTTAGACACTTTTTTATAGGTGCGGCAAGGGGGGTCGGACTTACTATCGGAACAGCGCTGATCATTGCAATTTTTATTTGGCTTTTGCAGCACATAATCAGTATGAACATCCCTTTCTTGACCGAAATGCTTAAAGAATTTGTGCAATTTATTAAGGAAGCTGCGACTTCCGTGCCTACGCCGGATGTATCTAAAGTCAGCCCTAACGGCTTTGACGGTGCACCTTAGCCTAATTCAAGTTTTTTTATAAAAAGGGTTGACGACGATAGCTTTTGTGTATATTCTGCCACTCCTTAGTTACGGGTGCGTAGCTCAGTTGGTAGAGCACTTGACTTTTAATCAAGTGGCCCTGGGTTCGAATCCCAGCGCGCTCACCATTTTTTAAAGAAGGAAGCTTTTGCTTCCTTTTTTTATTTTCAATTTAATTTAGTTATAAAATCCTTTTAGGAAAATAATCCTTGACTTTTGCTTTTGTTCTTGCTATAAAGGAAGACATAAAATATGTTTTTATGGAATAAGGCATATTTTATATATGTTCTGTCATTTTTAGGCTTTGCCTCTCGCTTGCTGTATTAAAGAACAACGTTATATTTCCCTTCCTTAACGAAATTGACCTCATCATAATAAGAAAACTCAGGTGAGAGGTGTAAGCCTTTTAATTTGGCAGGTTGTATTCCATAACCTTTAAGAAAAGAGGATAAAATGGTTGAACATATTAAAATTCAATCCACAACACCCAGAATCAGATACGTTGCAGATGGAGAATTAACTTCGTTTAATTATCCGTTTGCGATATTCAAAGCCGAAGATCTGCAAGTTTATTTTAACGAAACATTACAAGCCAGCGGTTATACCATATCCGGAGCAGGAGAAACAGACGGAGGCACAGTGACCTTTACCTCGGCTCCGAGTGTCGGCACAATAATAACTTTTGCAAGAAAACTAAACATAGAACGCACCAGCGACTTTCAAGAGGGTGGGGCGCTTAGAGCAAATGTTCTTAATGGCGAGCTTGATTATCAAATTGCCTGCTTGCAAGAAGTTGCCGATAACATCAACCGCTCCATGGTTTTGCCTCCCTATGCAGCAAATTCCGATGTTAATCTGACACTACCGGCACCCGCTGCAGGGAAAGCAATAGTTTGGAACTCTGCCGGCACTAATCTGGAGAACTCTACCGTAGCGGTAAACGAGCTGGAAAGCACACTTGCCGGATATAAAACTGCCGCAGAATCTGCAAAAGAAGATGCTATAACGGCAAAAAACGGCGCTGTTTCAAAAGCAAGCGAAGCGGCTTCTTTTGCCTCGACAGCCTCAACTAAAGCAGGTGAAGCAGCAGCTTCTGCCGCTGCCGCCGCATCTTCAATGTCAGGCAAGGCAAATAAAGACATGGACAATCTCACTACCACCGGTAAAGCAACAATAGTTAGTTTGGGTATGCCTGATTATTCAAATTATACAGCAATATCATCATTCCCATACACCGCACCGAAAGATGGGGTAATTGTTGCTAACATCAGTGCCCATGGGTCAGGAAACAAGGTTTTCTTGAAAATTAACGACTTTTACGTACTTGGTGTAAATGCCGGAATTATAAAAGGGGTAGCACCAATTTCCAAAGGAGAAGTTATGACACAAGAATATGCCGGAACACACTCGGAAAGTATTTATTTTTGTCCGCTAAAAGGAGTTTAACAAATGAAACTTATAGGAATTTTAAACGAAGAAACTTTTGAAATAACGCCCGTTAATCAAATTAAAGGAAAAGAGCAAGGATTACCCGAGCTTGATTACGAAGTTGCTTATAATGGATGCATTTATTTAAAAGGACATTGCCCTGTTGAGCCAGAAAAAACTTATGCCGAGAAACGTTTGGCAGAATATCCTGCACTTGGAGAACAGTTTGACATGATGTATTGGGATAAGGTTAACGGCACTAATTTATGGCAAACGAAAATCAATGAAATAAAAACAAAATATCCAAAAGTTTAAAAAAAAGCCCGTTCTTCGACGGGCTTTTTTATTTTATATCAAACAAATAAATTCGCTTGTGACTACTAACTCTTTTCTATATTTATAATTATTTTTATTTCTCCTCCTTTTTATCAACCTTATGCGAAACGAAATCAAAATTATTGAAATCTAACCTAGCATTTTCAAAGGATATCGACGAAACAGTTATACCGTTTTTGTATAATACATAAGAAAAAGATAGTTGATCACGCTTGCTGTATTTTTCAATAAAGCCCCACCACTGTTCCATAAGTGTGATGATTTGTGGATTTAAGTGATTCCTTATCAAAATATTTGTTTCGTTAAGTCCATAATTTTTTGGCATATGATGACTTTTTAAAAACGCTTGCATTGCATTGGCATTTTGCTCACTTTCTTTTCCACATTTAATACAAGTTTGGCATTCGTCATAAATGCAATCACGGGAAAAATGCAGAGGAACTAACAAAGGTTTTGAGACATTGTTTTCTATCAGTTGGAAAAGTTTTGAAGTTAAAATATCGCTATTGCTGTCTATCCAAATACTTTTTTCGTAGTTCGGGAACAAAACATGAGAATGGACTTTGTGCCAACGAGCATTTTTTGTATTGTCTAATTTATTGAAAACCAAAGGTAATATTTGCCAAACACCTATTTGCTTCTTTTCAATCATATCAGCGCTATCTGTAAAACACACATAGTCATAATTATGATTAATGCAGGTATGTTGGATCAAATCATCGTATTCTCCGGTTATACAGGTATAAATAACACCTTTTTTTGCTCCAGTCGCGGGGATTACGGACGGATGCTTTATAACTACCTATTTTATATGAAAAAATCTTTACTCCAAACAAATAAATTCGTATACGACCATTAATTTTTTTTACTTTTTTGAATATTTTCATTTATTGAAAGCCTTCACTATAAATTGCGGAAGTTTAATTTTACATATTTTTACTCTTACTGTTTTAGTTTTCTTCATTTGAAAAAATAACCTACTGACATAACGCCTGAACAAGTATTTAGCAAATTATTAAGCAGAAACTTGTATATCTCCAAACGTGCACCAGTTAACCGTGCGGCAATATCCTTCTTTTGCATCAATATATTTATTTTGTAAATAGCTAAGCTGATTATAAAATCTTTGTTGAACACTTATAAACGAATAATGTTGTAAGTTAAGTCGCATGATTTTGGAAGGAAGCTACAACTTTTCATTAGCGTTGGCACAAAAATCTTCAACATATAAATCAAAGGTAAGATTTTCATCAAATCGTAACTTGTACTTATTAATCAAACTTGAATGGACAATCAAACACTGACAATCAAAAGTTTGCACTTTTATACCAGTTTTTACACGGTTGCCTACTCTTACGATTTTTTACAATCCTTGTTAGAATTGATAAATTTACCATACAAAGCAATCGCTTATACATGTCAAAGTCACGGACTATGGTTATTATTTTTTATCTTACATACCATTCCACTGTTTTAAGTATACCGGTTTCAAAGGTTTCTTCAGCCTTCCAGCCAAGTTCATCAGTCAGCTTGGTAGCATCTATGGCATAGCGAAAGTCATGTCCGGCACGATCAGTAACAAAGGTTATAAGCTCGGCATATTTCTTACCATCTGCCCGCGGCTTTTTCTTGTCCAAAATTGCACAGATAGTATTAGCAATTTGCAAATTGCTGCGCTCGTTATGACTGCCGATATTATAAGTTTCACCGCTTTTCCCTTTGTGATAAATAAGGTCAATAGCTTTACAATGATCAAGAACATAAAGCCAGTCGCGAACATTAATACCTTTACCGTAAATGGGAATAGGGTGTTCGGTGAGAGCATTACGGATAATAGTGGGAATAAGCTTTTCGCTGTGCTGCTTCGGACCATAGTTGTTGGAGCAGTTGGATGTCGTTACATCCATACCAAAGGTATGATGATATGCTCTGATCAAGAAATCCGAGCTTGCTTTACTGGCGGAATAAGGCGAATTAGGTGCATAAGGAGTAGTTTCCTCAAAATACCCTGTATCACCTAAGGATCCGTAGACTTCGTCCGTGGATATGTGGTGAAAACGGCAATTCTCGTAACCACTTTTATACTTATCAGATTTGTCGAGCCAATACGCTCTCGCCGCTTCCAATAGATTAAAAGTCCCGACAATGTTAGTGTTGATAAACGCTCTTGGCCCCTTGATGGAATTGTCGACATGACTTTCGGCGGCAAAGTGAATTACTCCGCGAATATCGTATTTTGCAAACAACTCTTCCAGCATTTCGGCATCGCAAATATCACCTTTGACAAAGGTGTAATTAGACATGATTTCGCATTCTTTTAAATTATCCAAGTTTCCGGCATAGGTTAATTTGTCCAGATTAACTATATGATATTCGGGATATTTCTCCACAAAATAGGGCACAAAATTAGAACCTATAAATCCTGCCCCTCCGGTGATTAAAATTGCTTTAGGCATTTCCCCAAGCTCTCCTTCCAGTAAGGAATCGTTATCCCAAAAGTATCTTTGATTTTTGCTTTATCAAGCACACTGTAAAAAGGTCGAGAGGCCTTTGTAGGATAGGCCGACGATGGGATAGAATTAACTTTGCAGGATAAACCTGACAACGCCATTATTTCGTTAGCAAAATCATACCACGAGCAAACACCTTCGTTGGTATAGTGATATATCCCACTGTTGTTCCGACTCATTTGCGGCAGTATGGTGACGATTGCAGCAGCTAAATCGGCGGCATAGGTAGGTGTGCCTATTTGATCGCAAACAACATTGATACTGTTTTTTTCCTTCCCCAGCCTTTGCATTGTCTTAACAAAGTTGTTGCCATAGGGGGAATAAAGCCAAGCAGTGCGGATAATTACAGCAATATCAGCATTCTCCAAGACAGCTCTCTCACCTCCTAACTTTGTTCGCCCATAAACGGAAACAGGAGTAGGTGTATCATCAGGGGTATAAGGTTTATGTGCAGTGCCGTCAAAGACATAATCCGTTGATATGTGGACGATTCTTGCCCCGGTCTTAGCAAGATTCTCTGCCCCACTTACATTTACTTTAAATGCAAGTTCGGCCTCTTCCTCTGCTTTATCAACGGCAGTATAAGCGGCACAGTTTATAATTGTATCAATATCGTTATCCTTTATAAAATCACGAACGACACTTGCATCGGTAATATCCAAAGTCGCCGCATCCGTGGCAATTGCCGAGGGAAGAAGTTTCGAAATTTCGGTGCCAAGTTGACCATTACTACCCGTTATCAGGAACATCCTTTAATCCTTTCGCTATGCGGTCCTTTTCCGAAGTAATGATTTTGTCCGCGGGGATTTGCCAATCAATACCTATATCCGGGTCGTTGTAACGAATGCTAAACTCGGCTTCCTTGCAATAAAAGTTATCACACTTATAAGCAAAGACAGCAGTTTCACTAAGCACGGAAAAACCGTGCAAGAAATGCCGCGGGATAAAAAGTTGTCGCCTGTTTTCTGCAGAAAGTTCCACCGCAACATACTTACCAAATGTGGGTGAGCCTTTGCGAATATCCACGGCGACATCTAAAACTTTTCCTTCCAATACCCGCACGAGCTTTGCTTGGCTATGCTCACCAAGTTGGCAATGTAATCCCCTGATAACACCATAAGAGGACTTTGACTGATTATCCTGAACAAAGCGGCTTGTTATACCGTTTTTTATAAATTCGGTTTCGTTATAGCTTTCAAAAAAGTATCCTCTTGTATCTTCAAAAATACTGGGCTCAACAATAACTACACCCTCTATATTCGTTTTAAAAAAGTTCATGAGCTTCCCTATATATCTTTTTCAAATAAGTCTTATAGTTTCCGTCCGAAAGCTCATCAATTACTTCTTTCATTTTCTTGTCATCAATATATCCCATACGATAAGCGATTTCTTCCAAACAAGCGATCTTAAGGCCTTGCCGCTTTTCTATGATTTGTATGAATTGTGATGCATCCATAAGGCTGTCCGGAGTTCCGGCATCAAGCCAAGCATTCCCTCGCTTCATAGGCACAACATTCATTCTGCCTTCTTTAAGGTATAGGTTGTTAATATCGGTTATTTCCAGCTCGCCTCGCGCTGAAGGCTTAAGGCTTCTCGCTTTTTCCACCACATCGGGTGGGTAAAAATATAATCCTACCGACACATAATTAGATTTAGGTTTTATCGGCTTTTCTTCAATCAATACGGCTTTTAGATTTTCATCAAACTCAATCACGCCAAAACGCTCTGGGTTAGAAACATGGTAAGCGAATATGGTTGCTCGTTTATTCTGATACTTCTCTACTTCCTGCCGAAATGTGTTATATTGGTTCCCCATGTAGAAAACATTATCACCAAGAATAAGAGAAACACTATCATCACCTATAAAATCTGCCCCTATTATAAGAGCTTCAGCAATACCCTTTGGTTCATTTTGTATAGCGTAGTCAATGGAAAGTCCAAGCTTATCACCTTTTTCGAACAACTCAGCAATGTTTGGAGTATCCTGTGGAGTAGAGATAATAAGGATTTCCTTTATTCCAAACATCATAAGTGTTGATAATGGATAATAAATCATCGGCTTGTCATAGATAGGCAAAAGCTGTTTGGATGTTGTTTTTGTGAGAGGATAAAGCCTTGTTCCGCTGCCACCGGCAAGAATTATACCTTTCATATTTTTTCTCCATTAAACTTTAGGATTTGCCCATATTTAAAAAGGAGTATTCTGCCGAACAAGTAGACTTTAGTTTTGTAACCTATTCTTAGGATTTTTAATAAAGGTATAAATCCGAACAAATGCACACGAGTGGTATGAGTAGCTTTTAGTAAAAACTCTTGATACAAGATTGGATTTTCCTCCGCAACAAAGGAGTGTATTGCTAAAGTGGCCGCATCCATTTTGTTTTTTTGACGAGAGGAAGTATTCCCGGGATACACGCGATATCTAAACAAAACTTCTCTTAAATTATGAAATTGCGTGTATGGAATAAGTCTGCACCATAAAGCGTAATCCTCTGCAGGCGAAAATCTTTCTTCATAACGTATTTTATTGTCGTCAAGAACACTTTTTCTAATCATTGTTGCAGGGTGAACAACTACACATCTGCGCATAAGAGCGAGCTTAATATCAGCATCCTCACAAGGGTTTTTAATTAATTCTTTTTTAGGGAATTCCTCAATATTACAACTTACCACACCTACATCGGGATTATTGTCCAAATAAGCCACTTCCTTTTCAAATCGTTCCGGAAGAGATATATCATCGTGATCCATCACCGCCAAATACTCACCTCGTGCCATATTAATCAGTTTGTTGCGGGAAGGAGTAATTCCAAGATTCTTCTCGTTTTTTGAATACTTGATTCGTTTATCTTTATAAGATGCAACAATCTCGTCCAGCTCGGTATTATCCGGAGAATCATTTAAAATAAGAAACTCAAAATCAGTGAAAGTTTGGTTTAAAATACTTTCTATCGTCTCTTTAAGATATCCCTTTGGCGTATTATAAATCGGCATTAATACAGATATCTTTGGCATTTTGTGTTTTCCTTACTTAACAATTACACCTTTGTCCAGTGTGGTATTTAAAAGCTTGGCACATTGTAAGGGATTCAAAAACCTAAAATTATCTACATTCACTGACAATGAAAACTCGCCTTTTAAAAAATAAGAAGAAAAAAGTTTCTTTAGGCTCAAAGTAAATAGAAACTTTAGAAAAAGCAAGCGGCTTTTTACTTAGGTTTTTAGTTTTTTCTACTTGAAACATTCTTCTCCAACTTATCCAACAAGGAGGTAATAGGCGCTTTTACCCTAAAGAATGCTATCCCTTTTTATATTTGCTTTTTGCATTAAGGGATTTATACTGCGCTAACATATTCTGTAGCAAGAGTGGAGGGTTTTTAAATGAGAAAGATGACTTTGATGTTGGCGGTTTCAAGCTTAGCTTGGTGCGCTTCTTATGACTTGGCTAATGCCGGTTGGAGAGAAGGTGCTGCTGCCTATGAAAAAGGAGATTACGCTTTGGCTTTTGAAGAGTTTTCTCCTCTTGTTGGGACAAAAGACGCTCCTCAGGCTCTTTATTATATGGCAAGAATGTATGAAAACGGGCAGGGCGTAAGACAGAACATAGAGAAGGCTCTGCAATTGTATTATCAAGCCGCACAGGCAGGAGATTTGCGAAGCGCAGTTGAACTTGGAAGTTTGTATTATTCCGGTGAGAAGTTCGCTAGAAACGTCCCCTTGGCAAGACAGTGGTTTGAGTATGCGGCAAAGTTCGGCAATCCCGTCGCTCTTTATAATCTTGGCATTATGTATGCAAACGGTTCGGGAGTACCGGTGGATAATAAAACGGCTTTTAACTACTTTAAGCAAGCGGCAAATCAAGGGTATTCCTTGGCTCAAAGGGAAGTGGGGTTGATGCTTTACGAAGGCAAAGGAGCTCCACAGGATTATGATTTGGCTCTCAGGTACTTAGTGAGAGCGGCAAATCAGGGTGATGTTGATGCGCAGATGAACTTGGGGAAGCTCCTTTCCAACCTAAAGACAAAAGGCGCTCCCATCAACCTTATCCAAGCGCATAAATGGTATAATATCGCCACCGCTTATGGTGATGAAGAAACCAGAAAGAAGGCAATTAAAGAGCGCGATAATTTGACAGTGCAAATGACACATGCCGAGGTTTTGGAAGCTCAAAAGCTCGCGAGTGAGTGGAAACCCGAAATCGTTTATGCCCTCACGCCTGAGGAAGGAGCAGAGGTTGAACTTAAAAAGGCTGAGGAAGAGGAAATAAAGGCGGAAGCAAAGAAAGAAAAAGACGGTGCAAAAGCCGAATCAACGCCAAGCTTTCTTGATAAATTATTCGGTCGCGACAGCAGCACAGAGTCTTTATACGGACAAGGCAAGGAAGCAAGCGATAACAAAAAACAAGATGCAGATGAACCCACGCCAGCTCTTTAAAACGCTTTACACCTGATAAATCAAAAGGGGAAAATTATGTCAGACACGTCCAATCAGAAGTTTTATTACCCCGATGGCGGTTTTATTTCCTTTCGCCAAATAAAAGGAAAAGAGCCCGGGGTGTTTTACTTGCATGGAACACGGTCAAGCATTAACTCGACAAAGGCGACCTTTGTGGAGACGTTTTGTCGCGATAAGGGCATTGCTTTTACCTCGCTTAATTTTCGAGGGCACGGGGATTCTTCGGGAGATTTTACAGACTTTACCATTTCGGATTGGTTTAATGACGCGGTAAGTGTTTTGGATCATAAAACCGCGGGGAAGCAAGTAATCGTGGGTAGCAGTATGGGCGGTTGGATTATGCTGTTATTGGCCCTAAGACGTCCGGGAAGGGTCAAGGGCTTGGTCGGTATTTCAGCTGCTCCTGACTTCACCGAGATGATTATGGAACTGCTCCCCGATACGATGAAAAAAGACTTACTCACAAAAGGAATAATATACACTCCGAACGAGTATGATAATATAGGCGATCCTTGGACTTTAAAATTACTTGAGGATGGGAAGAAAAATCTAGTATTGCAAAATAAAATTATTTTAGATGCCCCGGTAATACTTTTACACGGAGATAAAGATAATGTAGTTCCCTTAAAAACAGCTTTGAAAACAAAGGATATTATCAAAGCCCCCGAGGTTAAGTTGCTGATACAAAAAGACGGAGAACATAACCTTTCGCACCCACAACAGCTTGATATATTGGCAAAAAGCATAGAAGAAGTACGCAATTACAAGTAATAATAAAGTAATTTACAGTATTTTTATTATTAATAATTTATTTACTATTTATTTTTTTTGTTTTATGCTCTCGTTACGATTTTGGTCATAGTTTGATTTTTTTTGTGGGCACAGCAAATGGAAACCGGTGATTTAAATAACGCTCGTAAAGATACTTTAGCCTTAATTTTGGCAGGTGGTCGCGGATCCAGATTACGCGACTTGACGAACAATCAATCCAAGCCGGCTGTGCCTTTTGGCGGTAAGTTCCGCATTATCGATTTTCCTCTTTCGAATTGTATCAATTCGGGCATTAGAAGAATTGGCGTGCTTACTCAATATCGTGCGCACACTCTTATTAAACATTTGCAACAAGGGTGGAGCTTCTTGCAGCCCGAGCTTAATGAGTTTGTAGAGATTTGGCCAGCCCAACAGCAGACCTCCGGCGCGATGTGGTATCAAGGGACCGCCGATGCCGTTTTCCAAAATAAAGATGTAATTGCAGAGCATAATCCCAAGTATGTTCTGATTTTGGCTGGCGATCATATATATAAGCAAGACTACTCGATAATGCTTGAGGATCATATTGATAGCGGTGCCGATGTTACGGTTGCATGTATCGAGGTACCTATCGATTCCGCAAAGGGTTTCGGAGTGGTATCGGTTGACGAAAACAATAACATTACCAGCTTTTTGGAAAAGCCAGAGAATCCTCCATCAATACCTAATCGTCCCGATAAGTCTCTTGCGAGTATGGGAATTTATGTTTTTAACGCGGATTTCTTAATGCATTTGCTAGATGAGGATGCCGCAAAAGCGGATTCTTCTCACGATTTTGGCAAGGATATTTTGCCGTCATTAGTCGGCAATGCACGGATTATGGCACACCATTTCGGCAGAAGCTGCGTGCATACAAATCAAGATGAGCTTTATTGGCGAGATGTGGGGACTTTGGACGCTTATTGGTCGGCAAATATAGATTTAACATATGTCGTTCCGGATTTAGATTTGTATGATTCTTCTTGGCCTATTTGGACTTTCCAGGAGCAATTGCCTGCGGCTAAATTCGTGTTTGAAAGCGAGCTTAGGACTGGTGTGGCTATGCGCTCTTTAGTATCCAGTGGATGCATTATTTCGGGATCGGTTGTAAAAGGGTCTTTGCTCTTTACTAATGTATTGGTGCATTCCTTTGCTTATATTGAAGACTCGGTAGTGTTGCCGAATTCGGTTGTGCATCGCAATGCCAGAGTGCACAAGGCTATTATTGCCAGCGGTTGCCACGTTCCACGCGGTTTAGTTGTAGGGGAAGATGAAGAGTTCGACAGGAAACATTTTTACCGCACGGACAGCGGCATCACTCTGATTACGCCAGATATGCTGGCTAGATATCAAGAAACACAAGGATAGCGAATCGTATAATTATACTTTTATAAATTGTCTTCGAGATCGGGGTCGCTCGGCTCGGTGTCAATAGAATATCCTGCAGCTCTTACCGTTCTTAGCAAGTCGCGCTCACCTCCTTCATTAAGAGCTTTTCTTAAGCGACGAATATGGACATCCACGGTGCGTATTTCAACATGGATTGAAGCTCCCCACACAGCGCGCAAAAGTTCTTCTCTTGAGAAGACGTGTTTAGGCTTGCTCATCAAGTATTTTAAAAGGCGAAACTCGGTCGGTCCAACTATTACTTCACGCATTCCGCGGGTTACTTTGTGCGAGGTAAAGTCCATATGGATATCTTCAAAGTCAAGGCTGCCTTTATCATCGGAAGGACCAGCCCGTCTCAGCACGGCTTTGATTCTGGCATTTAATTCGGGAATGGAAAAAGGTTTAGTGATATAGTCGTCTGCGCCAAGCTTTAAGCCAAGGACTTTATCCGTTTCTTCGCCTCTGGCGGTTAGCATGATAATAGGAACCCCGGAATGCTGAGCTTTTTTACGAATGGTCTTGCATACCTCTATCCCTGTCATTTTTGGTAAAACCCAATCAAGCAGAATAAGAGCAGGGCGTTCTTTTTCCGCCATATCCAAGGCTTGCAAACCGTCAGTAGCGACAACAATCTCGTAGCCTTCTGACTTCAGATTATATTCCAGCATTGTCACAATTGCCGGCTCATCTTCAACTATAAGGATTTTTTCCGCCATTAGCTCTTACTCCTTAAAGCCTTTATGGTAGTGGCATAATCTTTGGAAGAGAATACTGCGTTACCCGCAACCAGCACATTTGCCCCCGCTTTTATACATAAAGGAGCTGTTTCAACCGTAACACCGCCATCAACTTCCAAATCAATTTTACGATTGCCAATCATCTTTTTAATGCGCGCGATTTTATCCAGTTGCGAAGGAAGGAACTTTTGCCCTCCAAAGCCGGGATTGACACTCATTACAAGAATTAAATCCAACTTGTCCAGCACATATTCAAGCACATTCTCAGAAGTGGAAGGGTTTAAAGAAACTCCAGCTTTTTTCCCAAGCTCGTGGATGTGAGAAAGAGTCCTATCCAAGTGCCGTACCGCTTCAGCATGAACGGTGATAATATCCGCTCCGGCATTAGCAAAAGACTCAATAAAGTCGTCGGGATTAGTCATCATAAGATGAACATCAAAGACTTTATCGGAGCACTTTCTTAAGCTTTTTACTACGCAAGGCCCCATGGTGAGATTAGGAACAAAATGCCCGTCCATAACGTCAATATGGATGTAATCACATCCCGCTTTATCAATGCTTTTAACTTCCTGCCCAAGGGCGGAGAAGTCAGCGGATAAAATGCTCGGTGCTATCTTTACGGTCATTTTAAGCTCCTTATTTTGCTACATGTGCATCTTTGTTTACACAGGCGGTTACTACTTCGGCTACATGTTCAGGAGTAAATCCGAAGTGAACGAAAAGTTTCTTGTAAGGTCCGGAAGTGCCGAAACTGGTCATGCCGATTTTATCACCGTTGCCACGTGTGTATTTACCCCAGCCGCTAAGATTTGCGGCTTCAACAACAATAGTCGGCTTCTTATCAATGATACTTTGCTGATAAGCCATAGGCTGTTCCTCAAAAACTTCTTTGCAAGGAATGGATACTACCGCAACATCAATCCCTTTTTCCGCCAAGAGCTTTTGCGCCTTTATGGCAAGGGACACTTCCGAGCCGGTGGCAACAATGGTTGCTACGCGTTCGCCTTTTGATGGGGATATGATATAGCCGCCTTTTGCTGATTTATTTTCGGTAGCATCAGTGCGGACTTGCTCAACATTTTGGCGCGTAACCAACATGACGGCAGGTCCGGTGCGATGTTCCAGTATGTATTCCCAACTTTCAATCGTTTCAATTGTATCGGCAGGACGGAAAACCTTTAAATTCGGCATAACTCTTAACAAGGGTAACTGCTCGACAGGCTGATGCGAAGGTCCGTCTTCCCCCACGGCTATCGAATCATGGCTAAAGATATATATGCCGGGGATATTCATTTGGCACGCCATACGAATTGAGGGCAACATATAATCCATAAATGCAAAGAAAGTAGCGACAAAGGGAATTACTCCACCATGCAAAAGCATGCCGTTCATGCAAGTTCCCATAACGTGCTCGCGTACACCATAGTGAATGAAATTGCCGCCATAATTATTTGCGGTTAAGTCTTCATGATAATCTTTTACTAGAACACCGTTACTTTCACTTAAGTCAGCCGAACCACCTATGATTTCGGGAATATACGGAAGTGTTTTGGCAAGGGCAAAGTTAAGACTATTTCTGGTTGCCAAGGGCTCTCTTTTTGTCAAGACTTCAGCTTTGGTTGTGTTAATAGTTTTATTCCAATCAGAAGGAAGTTTGCCCTTTATAACTTGACGGGTAAAGTCAGCCTTGACTTTTTCATCAAGCCTTGCAAAACGGGCTTGCCAAACTGAGTAATCTTTGGCTCCCCTTGCTCCTGCTTTACGCCAAGCGGACAGAATATCCTCTGGCACAACAAAAGGTTCGGCCGTCCAACCAAGTTTCTTGCGCATGGCAGCGGTTTCTTCCTCGCCTAAGGCAGTACCATGGCATTTTTCTGTCCCCTGTTTTGTTGGTGCACCATAGCCGATGATGGTCTTACAGGAAATCATCGTGGGTCTATCCGACTTTTGCGCTTTAGCTATGGCGGTGGCAATTTGGTCATAGTTGTGTCCGTCAATTTCAATAGTATTCCAACCCGAGGCCTTAAACCTGGCTATTTGATCGGTTGAAGTCGAAAGGTCAGTTTTGCCGTCAATAGTGATATAATTATTGTCCCAAAATACAATCAGCTTGTTCAGCTTTAAATGTCCGGCTAAGGATATTGCTTCGTGGCTCAACCCTTCCATCAGACAGCCGTCACTGCTCAACACATAGGTGTAATGATCAACTATATCCGAACCAAAACGGTGACTTAGTATTTTTTCGGCAAGTGCCATACCAACAGACATGCCAAGCCCTTGAGCAAGAGGGCCCGTCGAGGCCTCAACACCGGCAAGCCTGCCGATTTCAGGATGCCCTGCAGTTTTTGCACCAAGCTGGCGAAAATTCTTTATGTCATCAATAGAGATATCTTCATAGCCGGTAAGGTAGAGTATACTGTATAAAAGCATAGAACCATGCCCCGCAGACAGAACAAATCTATCCCTGTCAGACCATTTTGGGTGCTTTGGGTCAAACTTTAAGAATTCAGTAAAAAGAACAGTGGCAACATCAGCCATACCTAAAGCAATGCCGGGATGCCCGGAATTTGCTCTATCGATAGCATCGACGCTTAAAAAGCGAATTGCATTTGCCATATCTTGCGGTTTGATTGCCATTTTATGTCCTTTATTTCAATTACTTAAGAGTGCGATTGTATTTAAGCATATCTTTATCAAGTTGCATTCCGATATACACTGTATAATCCGTAGCGGTCTTACCTTCGGGAATAGGAATACTTATGTTTACTTCCTCGTCACGATAGTCGATGCGGTCATATCCCTCAGGGAAGGTAAAGCGCAAGGGGAACACTTGCTTGGCGAAGGCAGCAGGGTAAAATTCGGGTATAGCAACAAAATATTCGGCATTTTGCTTGCGTGACGTTGCCGCAGGACCAAGCTCTGTCTCAAACTCGACATTCAGAGTCATGTTAACGGTTGACGGATGGTCTTTATCATAGCTGCAAGTGCCTTTATATCCCATAATTTTCACCGAAAAGACTTTATCGACAAGTCCTCTGCCTTTGCCTTCCTTAAAGTAAGTGGCGCCGGCAGTAGCTTTTTCAATATGGACCGTGGGACAAAGAATGTCCTCTTTATAAGCGGAGGAACACGACAGCATTAAAGGCGATAGTGTGAGTATGCACAGAGTTAACAAAGAAGGTTTTGACATCAGTTGTTCTTTCTATTCTGTTCTTTCATTTGCAACAGTTTTGTGTTATTAAGAGCAAAACTTCAACCGACAATACACGAAAAAATAGTTATGTCCAAGCAAAATATTACAGTTCTCCTTGCTAATCCCAGAGGCTTTTGTGCCGGAGTTACCAGAGCAATCCAAATTGTCGAAAAGGCTTTGGAAAAGTATGGCACTCCCATATATGTCCGACACGAAATTGTTCATAACGCTTTTGTGGTTAAGGAATTAGAAAAAAAAGGTGCGGTCTTTGTTAGCGAAATTGACGAAGTTCCAGAAGGCAAAATCGTGATTTTTTCAGCTCACGGTGTTCCGAAAAAGGTTCTGGAAAAGACGGAAAGTCGCGGGCTTAAGTATCTGGATGCGACTTGTCCTTTGGTAGAAAAAGTGCATACAGAGGTAAAACGACATAACGAAGCAGGGCGCAAGATTATTCTTATCGGCCACGCTGGGCATCCCGAAGTTATCGGAACAATGGGACAACTGCCCGACGGTGAGATATTTTTGCTTGACGAAATCCAAGATTTAGAGCGCTTGGATAAAAACACCATTAAAGATGCCGCGTTAGTTACTCAGACGACCCTTTCCGTAGATGAAACAGCCGAATTAAAGGAATCTTTGAAAGCGAAAATTCCCGGCATTGTCTGCTCGTCAAAAGATATTTGCTATGCCACCACTAATAGGCAAATGGCAGTTAAGGAAATAGCTCCTAAAGTAGATATGTTGATAGTGGTAGGCTCCCCTAACTCCTCTAACTCTAAGCGTTTGGTCGAGGTGGCGGTAAGAGCAGGGTGCGTTAACTCCATCTTGGTGGAAGATGAAAAGCAGCTGGATTGGGAGAAGTTAGCTAAGGTTAAGACACTGGGAATTACTGCGGGGGCGTCCGCTCCGGAAAAATTGATAAAAAACATTCTTAAGGCGTTAAGGGAAAGGTTTGAAGTTACAATTCAAGAGATAGGCAAGGGGGAAACCATGCTGCGCTTTAACTTGCCGCAAGAATTGGAAAATTAAAAAAGTCCTTTGTAAACGCATAGACATCCGAATCGGGAAAAGCCTTTAAAACAAGACCTAAGCCAACAGATGGTCTGTAAGCTGGGTTCTGTTCGCTTTTTGCTATCTCAAGCAAATAAGTCTGACAATCATTCATCTTGGACACCTGTTACCAAATGCCTCTAGCGGCCTACCACGACGACTGTGAGGGAAAACACTTTTCGCACTGTTGCCAGTGCATCGTCTCCTTTGGTCTTGCTTCCGATAGGGCTTGCCGTGCCAGTTTCGTTACCGATTCCGCGGTGAGCTCTTACCTCACCTTTTCACCCTGGCTTGTCATATAGACAAGTGGACTGTTTTCTGTGGCGCTATCCCTGAGATCACTCTTGCCGGACGTTATCCGGTATCGTATTCCCTTGAAGCCCAGACTTTCCTCAGATGTATAAAAATACTTCCGCGATCATCCAACCATCTGTCAACTTAGGCTGCGCATTTTAGCATAAAAAAAGCAAATGACAAGACACTTTACTTTTTGCCGCTTTTAGCGTACGTTGCCTCGCAAAAATAAAAGGATAAAAATGGCTGACAACATAAAAGAGCAAATAGAAAAAAGGCGCACGTTCGCGATTATTTCCCACCCTGACGCGGGAAAAACCACGCTTACCGAAAAGTTACTGCTGTTTGGTGGAGCAATTCAAATGGCAGGTGCCGTCAAAGCAAAGGGCGAGGCAAGGCGCGCCCATTCCGATTGGATGAAAGTCGAACGCGAGCGCGGAATCTCGGTCGCATCTTCAGTGATGACCTATGAATATGAGGGTGTGACCTTTAACCTTTTGGACACTCCGGGACACGAGGATTTTTCCGAAGATACTTACCGCGTTTTGACGGCAGTGGATTCAGCAGTGATGGTTCTGGATTCCGCAAAAGGTATAGAGGCGCAAACTCGCAAATTGTTTGAGGTATGTCGTCTTCGTGATGTACCTATCATCACCTTTATAAACAAGATGGACCGTGAAGGGCGCGACCCCTTTTCCCTGTTGGACGAAGTAGAAAGGGACTTGGCGCTGGAAGTTACGCCGGCCTCATGGCCCATAGGGCAGGGCAAAGATTTTGTCGGCTGTTATGATATTTTGGGCGGCAGAGTTATCCTGATGGACAAGTCGGACAAATCGCACCGCCAAGATGGAGAGGTCTTTGCTTCTTTGGACGATGCCGGACTTAAAGACAAGGTACCAGCCTACCTTTTAGACAAGCTGCGCGAAGACTTGGAGATGATAAAGGAGCTCTGCAAGCCCTTTGATTTAGCTTCCTATCTTAACGGCTCCATGACGCCGGTATTCTTCGGCTCGGCAGTGAATAACTTTGGCGTAAAGGAACTTCTGGAAGGCATTAAAAGTATGTCCCCCGCTCCCATGGGCCAGAAAACTACCACGCGCGAAGTCTTGCCAACCGAGGCAAAAGTCACGGGTTTCGTCTTTAAGATACAAGCCAACATGGACACCAAGCATCGCGACAGGATTGCCTTTGTGCGCATTTGCTCGGGGCATTTCAAAAAAGGTATGAAGCTCCTTCATGTCCGCGATGATAAAATGCTACCGATTGCCGCACCTTTAATGTTTATGGCGCAGGACAGAGAGATTGCCGAGGACGCCTTCGCGGGCGATATCGTCGGCATCCCCAACCACGGCAACCTGCGCATCGGCGACGCGCTAACTGAAGGCGAGAAGCTAACCTTTACCGGCATTCCCACCTTTGCACCCGAGCTTTTGCAAAAGGTGCGAGCGGTAGATCCTTTGCGGGCGAAACACCTTGGCAAAGCCCTGCAACAAATCGCCGAGGAAGGCGGAGCATCTATCTTTAAGCCCCTGCTGGGTTCGGATTTTATCGTCGGAGTTGTCGGAGCTTTGCAATTTGAAGTTATGGCGGACAGAATTAGGACGGAATACGAAGTCCCCGTGATTTTTGAGCCCACCACCCTTTATACCGCAAGGTGGATTACTGGCGACAAAGCCGAGGTGAAAAAGTTCATAGATGCCAATCGTGCGGCGATTGCTTACGATCATGACGATGAACCGGTATTTCTTGCCAGAAACGCCTGGCACCTTGGCAAGGCGGCAGAGGATTTTCCCCTTGTAACCCTGCAGAAAACCAGGGCTTGTGTGGCTTAGCAGTATATAAAAAACAGCTTGCTTTATCCCCTTAAATAGCATTAAATGCTTTTAGGACAGAGAGATCTGTCTCGGGGCTTAGAAAACCCATTTAAGCTGAGTCGACGGAAGTCGGCGACTATCCTGACCCCACTTTCTGAAAGGAGAGTGGATGTCAGCGAATAAGGTCTAATGGCTCAATAAGCTGAGCCGTTTCACAGTTTAACGGTTTTCTAACGTCCGCTCGTAAGGGTCGGGTGTTTTTTTTATCTAAAAAAGAGCTTTCTGACTTTTGCGGGAACCTTCTAGAAAAACTTTGTGAGATAAGGAGTGTTTGCGATGAAAGGTGATTTGAAGATGGAAGCTTACGATTTGGAACCGAGAGAAACTTCGTCATTAGGCGAAGTCGCAAATATGAAGGGCGGACAAGGCGGCTCT
>Ga0310786_10002768_pt1 | contig 26327 bp, 17 predicted proteins | sample AusTroGonzalo_MG_FD_203881 | JGI IMG/M metagenome (GOLD analysis project Ga0310786, IMG submission 203881) | Bovine rumen microbial communities from tropical cattle in Woodstock, Queensland, Australia - Gonzalo_03 (v2) (version 2) | ecosystem: Host-associated > Mammals > Digestive system >...
GTCGTAATAAGCGTCGACCATTGTCCTGTATGCCGAAACGCATGACCTGACATAGCTGATCTCCCTCATCCTTCCCTCGAGCTTGAGAGAAGCGACTCCTGAATCTATGAGCCTTCCGATGTAATCGGTTACGTCTCTGTCCTTGGGAGAAAGCAGATGGCCTTTCCTGAGCTTTAAGCCGTCATTAAAGAGAGTGTACTCTTCCCTGCAAGGCTGAGCGCATGTTCCCCTGTTGCCTGAACGCGTGCCGCTCTTGTTCATTGCGGAGAAAAGGCAAAGTCCTGATACGCATACGCATACTGCGCCGTGAGCGAACACTTCTGTATCCATACCGTATTTGGCTGCTTTTGCTGTCCTGGATGCGATCTCATCCATTGTTAGTTCTCTCGGAAGAACGATACGGTTTACGCCGAGCTGAGACAGGTTATAGAACTCGTCTTCTGAATAGACGTTCATCTGAGTGCTTGCATTGATGAGCACGTCAGGGAAAGCTTTTGCAAGCTTTATCATTACTGCAGTATCGGCGATTATGAGACCGTCGACTCCTGCCACCACTGCCCTTTCGATGTCAGGCAGGAATTCGTCGAATTCCATGTCGTTCATCAAAGTGTTGACTGTCAGATACACCTTCGATGAACGAAGATGCGCATAATCTATGCCTTCTTCAAGGCCGTTTAAGTCTAAATTGTCGGCATTAACTCTGGCGTTGAAACGACCAAGGCCGCAGTATACGGCATCAGCTCCCATGTCGACAGCAGCCTTAAGGATCTCAAGGTTGCCCGCGGGAGCCAATAATTCAATCTTTTTTCTCATTGTCTTTTATGTGTGAAAATAGGATGCTCTTTCCGATGGAAGATGATTCAGCGAGCTTTTCCATGGGTGTGGGATCGGGCTTCTCATTCTTTTCTTCGTTGAGCTTGTCTTTCTGCTTGTAGTACATCAGTTCAGTCTTGAGCGCATTGTTCTCTGCTCTTAATGTGATGAGCCTGTCGCAAGCCTCAAACAGTGACATGATGGCTGTCTTAAGTGAAGCGATGTAAGGATTGTTATCACGGGTCTCCTTATAGATCTCGTCTGCAAGGTCGCCAACCTTGCGGATCCTGTCGGGAGAAGCATCCTCGCTTCTTACGATGTAAGAGATGCCGCCGATGGTGATCTGGGCACTCTCCTCGTCCTTCTTCTTGTCTTCGTTTGCACGGTAATCGCGCGCGGCGATCTTATCCTCTAATGTCTGGACCTTCTTCTCGGTAACGTTCTTGGCGCTTATCTCGCCTTTGTAGAGCTGTCTGTATTCAACAATGCCTGAATCTTTTGACCCCTTCTTGTTGTAGGTGCCGTCAGTATACTTGCCAAGAATGCTCGAATTAGATTTTCTCATAAGAATGATCCCCGCTTATCTGCGTAATACTTAATTATAACATTTTATAGCATTATGAATAATCCGATAGTCGTTTGTATCGGATTGTGCTTTTTAATGCAAATAAGACTAGTTAATTAATTAGAAATGACACCATCTTTTATAAAGATAGTTCTATCAGTCATTTTCGCAAGTGATTCGTTATGAGTTACCATGATTATGGTGTTTCCAAGATCGTGAAGTTTGAATAGGAGATCCATAACTTTATTACCATTCTCACTATCAAGAGCACCCGTAGGTTCATCAGCAAGAATAATATCAGGCTTATTAGCTATAGCTCTTGCTATAGCTATTCGCTGCTTCTCGCCACCAGATAATTTTGCTACACGCTGATTTTTGTATTTTTCCATATCAACCAGTTTTAAACAATCATTTACTCTGGCTTTACACTCTTTGGCTTTTACATTATTTATCAGAAGTGGAATGACGATATTCTCATATGATGTGTAATATGGTATCAGTGAATAGTTTTGGAAAACAAATCCAATTCGTTCATTTCTGATTTTTGCACGCTGACTTTCGTTTAGTTTTCCTGAAGCTGTTCCCTCTATGTATAATTCACCTGAAGTAGGTTTTTCAACAAGGCCGATAATATTTAGAAGAGTTGTTTTTCCAGATCCGGAATTACCCATAATACTTAAGAATTCGCCTTTGCCTACTGTCAGAGACAGGCCTCTTAAAGCTTTTGTAGAGGTACCGTAGTTTTTGACTATGTTTTCCAACTTAAGAATCTCTTGCATTTTGATTTCCGCCTTTAATCATCGTATTCCCTCAATTCGATTTTGTGGGTGAAAATATAGTATGGTAAATATGCTAGGCTTAATAAAACAATTACTATAATTGATGTAATCAACACATATTTAATATCCCAATAATTACTTGTATAAGCTCCACCATTTACGGATTCATTTAAAGTTACACAAGTTTTTCGATAAATTACGCTTCCAGAAATAATTGAACACAAAAAAATGAGTACTCTTTCTAAAGCAAACATAACACGGGCTTTCCGAAGCGTCATTCCTAAATAGTAGAAGGTTTTCAAATCATTTATCCTTCTGGTCAATCCAATAAAAGTCCCTGCCGTAATAAGAGAATAAGATACTAGTAATATCAAGAGGAGTAAATAAACGGCTGCTTTTCCTGAAATTCTGCTTCCTTCGATTTCTCCATCCAACATATCTTTTAAAGAAGCTAGAAGATCCATTTCACCACGTTCTTCAAAAACAATACGCTTTAAATCATCAGACACATCGCTGTCAGCTGAAATTAAAAGTGTGTCATTCATCATACCACCGGTATTAGTTGTTCCGGGATCAAAATTATATAGCACGCAGTTTGAAAAATCAGTTCCGAGAATTATCGATATGTCGTTGTCATTTACGAAAGAGGAAAAATCAATTATGCTCGTGTCTTCATAGAAACCTATTACTTTAAGCTGAACTTTGCCATAATCGTTATAAAAGTCATAAGTTTCATTAAGTTTAAGTTTTCCTTTGTATTGTTCTGAGACTATAATGACGTTCTTTTCATTCTTCTCTGCCAAACGTCCTGAAGATAGTGGATATCTGATTGATCTTAACAGGTCATTATCGTGGTTCACAAAATATAGATTTATGTTTTCCCCAGCAACATCTACACAGAAATTATAACTGTATGTTACATAACAAGCTTTAACATCATTGACTGTTTTAAAACGTTCTGAAAACCTTCTAAAATATTCGTCTATAGCTCCTTCATCAGGATTTCCATAATTCAAATATTGATATGTGTAAGCATGTTTCCATACAGGATCAGAAAATTTAATCCTGTCTCTGATAGTTTCATAACTCCCACAAACCGAACTACACAAGGTAAAGAACATAAAAGTTCCAACCAAAAACAAAAACATGGTATCAAAGAGATGATGTTTTATGTCTTTAAAGAATAATCGAATCATTTTGTTATTAAATAACCTATTGGCAATTGAATTAGAAGACCAATGATCATATAAATAATGAAAAGAAGAAGATATGCAAAATGGCAACCTGCTCTCGTCATTCCACAATCATAGCAAATCTTTATGTTTTTATAAAAATCGATAGTTCCATAAAAGAATATTGCAATACAACCGACTAGTGCAAGGAAAATAATAAAAGTCATTAATACAAGTGTATAATTAACGCCTTCTTGGGTATCCTGAATTCTAGAAGCATATGGTGCATCAACTCTACAATTAACACCACCAAGGTTCTCTTTCATATATTTTGAAAATGTCTCTTCATCAACTGGTTTCATTTGTTTTTTGAAGATGCAATGAACGGAAAGCTTATCTGTTTCCCAAAGACTAAAAACATTGTTGTTTACAATAACAACATCACTAGACAAATCAAGATTAGCTCCGTAAATAATTCCAACAGGATATAGCTCTTTATTATCTAGAACAACAGGTTCATGTGCCCCAATACCAAATATCCAAAAACCATTTGCAGTCTCTGTGTTTTTAATTGATTTGCCTGATGTAAGTCTTAAATCAAAATTAGAATCTTTATTATTTAAATCATATTCAAGACTGTATTTTGAAACAGCACCATCGATGATTTCATCTGAAAGTCCTATGATCTGTTGTCCATCTTCGGTTTCATTTTTTAAATAAAACCAACAATAATCCTCATAAGAAGAAAGTTTGCTGTTTAAATCACTAAGAGTTTTATCTGATGGAATACTACTGATATCTACGCAATAATCAGCGGTCAATGTCCATTCCATTCCTTCAATAGCTTTCTCAGATGATACAACAAAAAAGTTGTTTAATACTACATATACCAAACTCGCTATTGAAAATGAAAAGATAATAATAAGGCTGTTTATAAGGTGCCGGCTTATAAACAGTCTTATATACTCAAAAATTATCTTATTAATAGATTTCATTATGGTATATAACGAGTGCCAGTTATAGTTTGCGATTTTTTATCTGTAAATGTATGTTTTGCACTATAATTTTTGCCAACTCCGCCTAAAGTTGTATCATGGAATGTGTTTTTGAATTCACTATGTTTAATCTTCTTCTTTACTTCAATTTTATTATCTTTGTCTTCTTTGCCTTTTAATTTATCGAGTTTGTTTGTGTTTATAATAACTCTATTGTTATAGCGTATTTCTGCTCGAACCATAGTGTGATATTCAGTATTAGCGGGGTAAACAGTTGATTGTGTGATTATTGTAGTTGCCGAATGAGTCGTAGCAAGATTTAATTGAAAAGGATCAGGCGCTTTACAAACAATTTTATATTTATAATTTCCTGAAACATCATCGCAATTTACTGAAGATGTGTTTGCAAAAGATACAACTACCAATCCAGCAAATACTGCAGCAATTACTTTTTTGATCATATATTTATCTCCTTTATTTTTTTGTCATATAGATATGACAATAATATTTTAGTTTGAAAATCAAAAGAGAAAATAAAAATATTAAACAAACTTTAAATTTGCAATTTGTAAGAATAGATGAAAAATTAATCAAATTTTGCTATTTCAAAGACATGTAAAGGTCTCTGAAGTCACAGGGCTCCAGGACCTCTGCCCTGATGCTTTCCGAGGTGAAGTTCTCATTTACCCACTTGGTAAGCTTTTCCTTGTCACAGCCCTTGAGGTTGTTGGCAAGCGTCTTTCTGCGCTGTGCAAAGCACTTCTTGATGAAAGCCATCAGTTCCCTGTCAGGCCTGTTGTCGTGACAGATAAACCTGATGACTGCGGATGTTGTTCGCGGCATAGGCACGAAACAGGTTCCCAGTACCTTGGATATGATGCTGATGTTTCCGTAAAGCTCTGATACGACTGCCAGAGGACCGTAACTCTTGGTGGATGATTCACACAGTATGCGGTCCAAAGCAGCCTCTTCGACCATATATACGATCGTTCTCGCGTTTACCGCTTCCTCAAAGACCTTCATCATGATGTCGGTCATTATGTAATATGGCAGATTGGATATCACGACGTCGATCTTATCAGCACCGTAATCCTTGAGCTTTAAGAAGTCCGAATCGATTATCTCCACATCCGGATAAGCGCCTCTCAAGTAACTTACAAGACGCTTGTCGATCTCAACGCACTTGAGGTTGATGTCCATCTTTGAAAGCGGATCGGTAAGCGCGCCGATGCCGGGACCGATCTCCAAAACAGTATCTCCGGGCTTGATTCCCGCCGCTTCGATAATGCTTTCTATAATGTCCTCATTACAAAGGAAATTCTGCCCGAAGCCGGCTTCAGGCAGAATATTGTGTTCCTTCATTATCTGTAAGACTCGTTCTTTGTTCATCAGAGGAAGTATGCAACACCTGATTCAAAGAGTTTCTGATCCTTAGGACCGGGGATGTTGGAGCACAGATCGATATCGTATCTCTCTGAGTGACCCATCTTACCGAATACACGGCCGTCAGGTGAAAGGATACCTTCGATAGCGCAAACGGATCCGTTCGGGTTGAACTGTGTATCCTTTGCTGCAACGCCGTTGTAATCAACGTAGCATGTTGCGATCTGGCCGTTCTTTGCGAGCTTTTCTACGAGCTCTGTGCTGCATGCGATCTTACCTTCACCGTGTGATACGGGAATCTCATATATCTCGCCTGTCTTAACGCCTGCAAGCCAGGGTGAGTTGTTGCTCATGATCTTTGTAGCTACATACTTGTTCTGGTGACGGCCGATATTGTTGAATGTCAGCGTCGGAGAATCAGCTGTCAGATCCTTGATCTCACCGAAAGGTACGAGACCGAGCTTGATAAGGGCCTGGAAGCCGTTGCAGATACCGAGCATGAGACCGTCCCTGTTCTGGAGGAGATCAGATACCGAATCGGCAAGAGCGCTGTTCCTGAAAGATGCGGTAATGAACTTACCTGAACCCTCAGGCTCGTCACCTGCGGAGAACCCGCCGGGGATCATGACGATGTTTGCTTCTCGGATCTTAGCAGCGAGCTGGGCGAATGATTCGTTGATATCGTTCTGGTTTCTGTTCCTGATAACGAATACCTCTGCCTCAGCGCCTGCTCTTTCGAATGCCCTTGCGGTATCGATCTCGCAGTTTGTGCCCGGGAATACGGGGATGACAACCTTCGGCTTGGCACCCTTGAGAACGCCGGGAGCTGCCTTGAATGTCTTATCTGTCGTGAATTCCTTGATATCGAGAGGCATTGAAGCATCAGCAGCCTTTGTCGGGAAGATCCTTTCGAGCTTGCCCTCATATGCTTCGAGAGCGTCAGCGAAATCAAGAGAAGAACCGTTCCAGCTGAACTTGCCGGAGTCGTTTGTAGTACCTACGAACTTGCCGCCTGCCATCTCGACCTTGTCGATAGCGTTGGAATCGTTAGGGATAGCTACGATGATCGTGCCCATCTTTCTTGAGAAGAGATCTTCGAATGTGAGCTTGTCGGAGAATTCAAATCCGAGCTCGTTACCGAAGCACATTGCAGCAACTCTTGATGCAAGACCTGCAGACTTAACGACTGCAGCGTTCTGGACCTGTCCCCTGTCCTGCAGTTCCTTAACGGACTTGAAGACTCTTAAGACGTGATCCTTCTTGTAGAAGCCCATGCCGTTTCTTGCGCATGAGAGCATGTAGAGTCTCTGGCCTGCACTCTTAAGTGTTGCGGAGATGATCTTGTCAGACTTGGACATGCCTACAGCGAAGCTTACGAGCGTAGGAGGTACGTGGATATCGTTGAAGGTACCTGACATGGAGTCCTTACCGCCGATAGCTGCAGTACCGTAATCGAGCTGAGCCCTGTAAGCACCTAAGAGTGCTGAGAGCGGCTTGCCCCATGTTGAAGGCTCACCCATTCTCTCGAAGTATTCCTGGAATGTAAGTCTGGCCTTTGAAGGATCGCAGCCCATGGCGAGGAGCTTAAGCAAACTCTCTACTACAGCGTGATAAGAACCAGCAAACGGGCTCCACTCCGTGTAATAAGGATCGAAACCGTAAGCCATTACGGAGCAATCCTTTGTATAACCCTTGTCGAGCGGGATCTTGCAGGCCATACCTTCCTCAGGTGAATCCTGCATCTTACCGCCGTAAGGCATGATGACTGTTCCTGCACCGATAGAAGAGTCGAATCTCTGGATAAGACCCTTGCGTGAGCATCCGTCGAGTGAATTAAGTGTTGCAACGAGTGACTTGGCAAAGTCGCCGTCAACTACGCCGTCAGCCTTCTTGTCAAGGTAAACCTCGCCCTCTGCAGGCTTAACGACAGCTTCTGTGAACTGACTTGCGCCGTTTGTATCGATGAAAGATCTGGGAAGGTCAACGATAGTGTTGCCGTTCCAGACCATCTTCATTGTAGGTTCTTCTGTAACCTCAGCAACTACCGTTGCCTCGAGGTTCTCCTTCTCTGCAGCTGCCATGAACTTATCTAAATCAGCGGGATGAACGACAACAGCCATTCTTTCCTGTGACTCTGAGATAGCGATCTCTGTTCCGTCCAAGCCTTCGTACTTCTTGGGAACTGCATCGAGATTGATGGTAAGGCCTGCAGCGAGCTCACCGATGGCAACGGATACACCGCCTGCACCGAAGTCGTTACATCTGATGATGAGTCTTGTGACCTCGGGATATCTGAACAGTCTCTGGAGCTTTCTCTCCGTCGGAGGATTACCCTTCTGGACTTCTGAGCCGCATGTGATGACAGATTTAGTATCGTGAGCCTTGGATGAACCTGTGGCACCGCCGATACCGTCACGGCCTGTTCTTCCGCCAAGGAGAACAACGATGTCTCCGGCAGAAGGTCTCTCGCGAACGATGTTATATGCGGGAGCTGCGCCTACTACTGCACCGATCTCCATTCTCTTTGCGACATAACCGGGATGATAGAGCTCATCTACCTGGCCGGTTGCAAGACCGATCTGGTTACCATATGAGGAATAACCTGCAGCAGCCGTACGAACGAGCTTCTTCTGTGAGAGCTTACCCTTGAGCGTAAGGGATACGGGTACTGTCGGGTCGCCTGCGCCTGTTACGCGCATAGCCTGATATACATAAGAACGTCCGGAGAGCGGGTCTCTGATGGCACCGCCAAGGCATGTAGCGGCACCGCCGAAAGGCTCGATCTCTGTAGGATGGTTATGGGTCTCGTTCTTGAACATGAAGATGTAATCTTCTTCCTTGCCATCGACTTCGATCTTAACCTTGATGGAGCATGCGTTGATCTCTTCAGACTCATCTAAGTCAGCGAGCTTGCCGTCCTTCTTGAGCTTCTTTGCAGCGAGAGTAGCAAGGTCCATGAGGCAGATGGGCTTCTTGGAGATCCTTTCGCCGTAGATCTCTTCACGGTTGGAAAGATAATCAGCGTATGTCTTCTTGATCTCTTCTGTGAGCTCGTCGTCGCCGTCGAACTTAACGTCAGTAAGCTGTGTGAGGAATGTGGTGTGACGGCAGTGGTCAGACCAGTATGTATCGAGAACCCTGATCTCTGTGACTGTAGGCTGTCTTCCCTGTGTCTTGAAGAAATCCTGAACGAACTTGATGTCTTCGAAGCTCATCGCAAGTCCCATTCCGTCTCTTAAAGCCTTGAGCTCGGCATCGTCCATTGAAGTGAAGCCTTCAACTGTGGGAACGGTTGTAGGGATAACGTATGTATCAACGAGAGTGGCGGGCTTTTTAGCTGAAGCTTCCCTTGCTTCAACGGGGTTGATAAGGTAACCCTTGATCTTCTCCTTGTCATCTTCTGAAACGCTGCCATAGAAAGCAACGATCCTTGCGCACTTAACGAGAGGACGCTCCTTCTGTGTAAGGAACTGGATGCACTGTGCAGCTGAATCTGCTCTCTGGTCGTACTGACCGGGAAGTGATTCGATGATGAGCACATAAGCGGCGCCTGAAAGATCAACTGTCTCATCTGAAACAGTATCTACCGGGGGTTCGCTGAAGACTACAGTCTTAGCTTTCTCATACTCTTCATCCGTGATGCCTGAAACATCGTAACGGTTGATGACGCGCACCTTTTCGATGCCTGCGCATTCAAGGTCGTACTTTACGTCGTGCAGGATGCCGCCGGCCTCAACGTTGTAGCCTTCTTTCTTTTCTGACAGGACTCTTCTGACGTCGCTCTCGTTCATTGGAATTCTCCTTTATTAAATATTCTCGGCGCTTTTAGCAAGCAGTTCTGTGTTGTATCTGAGGAATCTCTCAAGTCCCTCACTGTCTAATGATCCGTGTGCGAGCTTAGCCTGATCGTAGATATGCTGTGCAAGACGGTCAGCCTGCTCTTTCTTGGTACCCATTTCTTCAAGTGCTTCGAGCTTTGTGATGAGCGGGCTGTCCGTATTGATAACGAGTTCCTCGGTATCGGGGAACATGTCAGCCATCTGCTCGGGTGTCATGTTGCTCATAGCCATCATTTTCTCATACTGTGAGCGCATTTCCTTCATACGTCTGTTGTGCTCTGCTTCCCTGATTAATGCAGGCATGGAATCAGCACCCATCTGCTGTGCAAAGACGTTGAGCTTGTCGTTGTTCAATGCGCTTCTGAAGAAATCCTTGAGCTTGTTCTTTGTCTCTTCATCGGATTCCTTGCCGGAAAGCTCTGAGTCGACTCTCTGGAATCTGTTCTCGGGCTTCTTATATTCGTGAAAAGACATGAAGTTGTTGTCGATCTCTTCGTTCATTACAACTACTTCAAAACCGTCCTTCTTGCTCATCTCAACATAAGCTGCCTGAGCCTTGGGATCAGTCGTATATCTGATCGTCTTGTGTTCGCCTTCAGTAAGCTCAGCAAGAGTCTTGAACTTGCCGTCAACAGTCTTATAGAGGCATATCTCATTGACCTTCTCGTAGAACTTCTCTTCCTTCATCATGCCGTACTTGACGAAGATGGAGATGTCGGACCAGTATTTCTCGTAGTCCTCACGCTGCTTCTTAAAGAGCTCATTGAGCTTGTCGGATACCTTCTTGATGATGTGACCTGAAAGCTTCTTAACGTATTCATCCTGCTGGAGTGCTGAACGTGAAACGTTGAGCGGGAGATCAGAGCAGTCAAGGCAGCCCTGGAGCAGGAACAAGAAATCCGGAATGATCTCTTCGATGTTGTCTGCTACGAAGATCTGGTGATTGTAGATCTTGATCCTTCCCTCAAGAGACTGGTAAACGTTGTCCGTCTTCGGGAAATAAAGGATACCCTGGAGTGTGAAAGGATAATCCATGTTGAGGTGGATCCAGAAAAGAGGATCGCGGCCGTCATTAAATACGCTGTGATAGAAGGATTTGTACTCCTCTTCAGTGCAATCGGAGGGCTTTTTAGTCCACAGAGGGCTCTTGTTGTTGACGGGAAGATTCTTGATAGGCTCTTCCTTATACTCTTCACCCTTCTCTTCTGCTTCCTTCTTACGCTTTGCTTCAGCTTCCTCATGGAGCTTGTCAGCCTTTGTGTCTACAAAATAGATGTCTGCAGGCGCGAAATAGCAGTACTTGCGCAGAGTCATGCGGATGGTAGCTGAATCGAAGATCTTGATAGCGTCTTCTGAGAGCTTTAATGTAATGACCGTTCCTCTGTCCTTCTTATCGGAAGGAGCGATCTCATAGTCCATACCGTCAGAGGACTTCCATGTGACAGCCTCAGAACCTTCAACAAAGCTCTTTGTATCGATGGTTACTTCATCGGATACCATGAATGCGGAATAGAAACCCAATCCGAAATGTCCGATGATGCCTGATTTATCAGTTGATTCTTCCTGATACTTGGTTACGAAATCAAGTGCTCCGGAGAATGCGATCTGGTTGATGTACTTCTCTACTTCCTCCTGGGTCATTCCGATACCGTCGTCGCAGAATGCCAGTGTCTTGGCGTCGTCATCGTAAATGATCTTTATGGAATAATCAGCCTTGGGATCTGCACCTGCTTCGGCCTTGCCGAGCTCTGCAAGACGTCTGTGCTTAGAGATAGCGTCTGCGCAGTTGGATACGAGCTCTCTGATGAAGATGTCCTTATCCTCATAGAGCCACTGTCTGATAACCGGAAAAATATTCTCGGTCGTAACCGATACCTTTCCCTTCTTTGTTTCCATTTATATCACCTCCAAATGATCAGCAATGTATTCTTCCGTATATCCCGCATAAGCTTCGGAGATCATGTTGAGGAGCGGGTTACTAACGGAATCGAAAACTTGGTCATCGATATACGTGACCGGAAGTATGTCAAAAGGCGTGCTGGACACAAAGATGGCAGCCTTTCCCTTTACCAGTTCATCCATGGTGAACATGCCTGTCTTAAGCTCAAGTCCGGATCTCTTGAGAGCCTCGATTACCCTTCTTCTGGTAATGCCGATGAGGATCTTGTCATCCGGTGCGGAATAAACTGCTCCGTCCATAATGACGAACAGATTGGACATGGAACCTTCGTAAAGCTTTCCTTCATTATCTGAAAGTACTAATTCGAAAGGTTTGCCGTGAGCGTTCTCAGTCTTGAACTTCTCGTTTACTGCATTCTTATAGTCGCCCCTGAATATCTTGAGGTTAGGGGTCTGCCTCTCCCACTGGAAAAGGCTGGTGTTGATGCCGTTCTCGAACTGTGACTTGGAAGGAACGTTAACATCTACAAGATGTATAAGAAGATCGTCTTTGGTCAGGACAATGCGGATGTTGCCGTCTGCCTTAAAGTCGATCTCGCTTAAGAATGAATATGCTTTATCAGAAATATCTTTTGTATCAATGGGAAAATCCTCAAGACCTGCAACAGACTTTTTAAGTCTTGCCATGTGATCTTCCAGGAATAACAGCACTCCCCTCTTGATCCTTACCGTCTCATAGTATGTTCTGGCATCCGTAGGCTTGGAAAGTTCTTCTGCCTTGTCAGAACAGACATCATAAAAAGCGCCGTCAAAGAAAAACCTGTCTCCTGACGGATGCTCCATCAAAGGGTATGCCATCTGAAAATCTCCGCTTTTATACTTTGGAAAAAATATCCAATAGAATTGTACCCAAAACGAACCTTTTTTACAAAATGAGACGACCAAAAACATGCACAAAAATCACTATAATATTTTACTTGTTTTTCTTAAGGGCGCTATTTACAATAAACCCTATTGACTAGGCTCTCAATGAAGAGTAATATGTCGGAAGTTTATACAACGCATTGCATAATTATTCACTTAACGGAGGTGCCTTATGGCAAAAGAAAAGTTCCTGCTCGCTTATTCCGGCGGTCTTGACACATCAATCATCATTCCCTGGCTCCTTGAGCATTACGACTGCGAAGTCATCGCTTACTGCGGTGAGGTCGGCGTAGGTGTCGACAACGACTACCTTAAGGCTAAGGCACTCAAGTGCGGAGCTACAAAGTGCTACGTTGAGAACATCGAAGATGAGTTCGTTACTGACTTCGTCTACCCTACTCTCAAGGCTAACGCAGTTTATGAGGGCAAGTACCTCCTCGGAACATCCATGGCACGTCCTCTTATCGCTAAGCATTTCGTTGAAGTTGCACGTAAGGAAGGCTGCTCTACTATCGTTCACGGCTGCACCGGTAAGGGCAACGACCAGGTAAGATTCGAGCTTTCCATCAAGGCTTTGGCTCCTGAGATGAAGATCCTCGCTCCCTGGAGAATCTGGGACATCAAGTCTCGTGACGAAGAGATCGACTACGCTGCTGCTCACGGCATCGAAGTTCCTGTTACAAAAGAGAACAACTACTCAAAGGATGAGAACCTCTGGCACCTCTCTCACGAGGGTATGGACCTTGAGGATCCCGCAAACGAGCCTAACCTCGACAAGATCCTTGAGCTCATGGTCTCTCCCGAGAAGGCACCTGATGCTTCTACATATGTAACCATCAAGTTCGAAAAGGGTATCCCTGTTGAAGTTGACGGCCAGAAGCTCGCTCCTTCCGATCTCCTTAAGTACTGCAATAAGGTTGCAGGTGCAAACGGTGTAGGTATCGCTGACATCGTTGAGAACCGTCTCGTTGGTATGAAGTCCAGAGGCGTTTATGAGACTCCCGGCGGAACACTCCTCTTCGCTGCTCACAGAGAGCTTGAGCTCCTCACCATCGAGCGTGACACTCTCCACTACAAGGATCTCGTATCCCAGAAGTTCTCTGAGCTCGTTTACTACGGACAGTGGTTCCACCCTCTCAGAGAAGCTCTCTCTGCTTTCGTTGACGATACAGAAAAGACCGTTACTGGCGAAGTTAAGATGAAGCTCTACAAGGGCAACTGCACACCTGCAGGCACAAAGTCACCCTTCTCCCTCTACGATCCTGAGATTGCTACATTTGAGGCTGATGACGTTTACAACCAGGCTGACGCAGGCGGATTCATCAACTGCTTCGGTCTCCCTATGAAAGTCAACGCTGCCATGAAGCAGAAGAACGGACTTCTCTGATCCTTTTCGCAAAAACAAAATTGCCAAAACAAGACCCCGGAAAAATATCCGGGGTCTTATTTTATAAGGGATGGGTTTGGATGTGGGATGGCTTAATTCTTTACGCTTGTTGAGATCGAGAAAGGATTCTCTCCTACGAGCTGTTCCCAAGGGAGCTCTCTTACGATCTTGATGTAGTTGAATGCTACGACTGATCCGATGATTACGATGATTGCGATTACACAGATAAGTTCTACGAGTGTGAAGCCCTTCTTAGCATCTGTCTTCTTGATGATCTTTTTCATTTTTCTTTCCCCCTGTTATTTTGTTTTTGATTTGTGTTTTTGTTTTTGTTTGATGGCTTCATTATTGCAGCTGCAAGGGGGTCAAACCATCAGCAATGTATGGTCTTTCTGATGATTAAGCGACACATTGAAATCTTAGTGTTGCCAAACTTGAAAAAAGTTCATTTTTCGAGCAACAAAAAAGGGGCGAAACGCCCCTTTTTTTTACAAATTATGTTTCAGATCAGACTTTAAGCTCTACTTCGGAAACTTCAAGATCTGCTTCATGTGCCTTGAGCAGAGGATTTACGCACTCATTAAGGAATGCATCTACCTGCTCGGGGCATCTGCCGATATAAAGCTTGGGATCCTTGAGAGCAAGGAGTTCCTGCATTGTCATGCCGAACTTCGGGTCATCAGCGATCCTCTCGAGAAGATCGTTGGGCTTGCCTTCGTTCTTTACGACGGAACCTGCCTGCATTGAGAGCTGGCGGATCTCTTCGTGGAGTTCCTGACGGTTTCCGCCCTTCTTAGTTGCTTCCATCATGATGTTCTCAGTCATCATGAAAGGCAGCTCGTCAAGGATGTGCTTCTCGATCATCTTGGGATATACAACGAGGCCTGATGCAACGTTGGTGTAGATTCCGAGGATCGCGTCAACCGCAAGGAATGCCTCAGGTACTGAGATACGCTTGTTTGCAGAGTCATCCAATGTTCTTTCGAACCACTGCTCGGATGATGTCATGGCAGGATTGATGAGGTCAGAGATTACATATCTTGAAAGAGACGCGATCCTCTCGGATCTCATAGGATTTCTCTTATAAGCCATTGCTGAAGATCCGATCTGGTTCTTCTCGAAAGGCTCTTCTATCTCCTTTAAGTGCTGGAGAAGTCTGATATCGTTGGAGAACTTGTGAGCGCTCTGAGCGATTGCAGCGAGTGCGGAAAGAACCGTGAAATCGATCTTTCTGGAATAAGTCTGGCCGGATACATAGTATGAAGACTCAAATCCCATCTTAGCGCAGATCTTCTTGTCGAGCTCAACGCACTTGGAGTGATCGCCGTCGAAAAGATCGAGGAATGAAGCCTGCGTGCCTGTTGTACCCTTGCATCCGAGAAGCTTAAGGGATGCTATGGCATTCTCTACTGTCTCAAGGTCGAAAACGAGATCCTGGAGCCAGAGTGTCGCCCTCTTACCTACCGTTACTAACTGTGCGGGCTGGAAATGAGTAAATCCGAGCGTAGGCATAGCTTTGTATTCTTCAGCGAACTTGGCAAGCTTGGAGATAAGGACTACAAGTCTCTTCCTGATGAGTGTCAGGGCATCGCGCATGATGATTATGTCAGTGTTATCGCCGACATAGCAAGATGTAGCGCCAAGGTGAATGATCCTGTCAGCGCCTGAACCTGCAACCTGCTTGCCGTATGAATGAACATGAGCCATTACGTCGTGACGGCGGATCTTCTCTTCAGCAGCTGCATCCTCATAATCGATATCTTCCTTATGTGCCTTAAGATCAGCGATCTGTTCATCGGTGATATCAAGACCCAACTCTTTCTCGGCTTCAGCTAATGCGATCCAAAGAAGTCTCCATGTACGGAACTTCTTGTCGGGAGAAAAAATGAACTGCATCTCCCTGCTCGCATATCTCGAATTCAGGGGGCTCTCATAAGTGTCTTTTGTCATCACGGGATTACTCCTCCAGAAGTTTATCTATAGCAGTAATTTTAGCACAAACGCTGAGAATGCTCACAGCCTTGACGATGTTTTCGACCGGCGGGAATGAAGGACAAAGACGGATGTTTGAATCGTCAGGGTCCTTACCGTAAGGGAAACTTGCTCCTGCGGGTGTAAGCGCAACTCCTGCGTCCTTGCACATTGAAACTACCTTTGCAGCAGTGCCCGGGAAAGCATAGAAGCTTACGAAGTAACCGCCCTTGGGATCTGTCCAGTGCCAAAGATCAGAGTCACCAAGTTCTTCCTTAAGGACCTTCTGAACTGCTTCGAACTTAGGTCTAAGGATTGCTGCGTGCTTTCTCATGTGCTTATCGACAGCTTCTGCATCAGGCAGGAACTTAGCATGAGCAAGCTGGTTAACCTTGTTGGTGCAGATAGCCTGAACTGAGAGATACTTCTTAGCTCTGGCCATGTTGTCAGGGTTAGCTGCAAAGCAGGAGATACCGCCGCCTGCGAAAGTGACCTTTGATGAAGATGCAAATTCGTAAGGCCTGTTGGGATTTCCGGCCTCTGCGCAAAGAGAAAGAATATCAGGAATATGTCCCCTCTCACTCTCATTTTCAGTGATGTGATGAACGACATAAGCGTTGTCCCACATGATCCTGAAATCAGGAGCAGCAGTCTTCATGGAAGCAAGTCTCTTGCATGTTTCTTCAGAATATACGATTCCGTCAGGATTGCTGTAACAGGGAACGCACCAGATACCGAGTACCTTGGGATCCTTAACGAGCTCTTCTACAACATCCATATCAGGACCGTTCTCTGTCATGGGAACTGTAATGAGCTCAAAGCCCAGTGTCTCGGTAACTCTGAAATGTCTGTCATAACCCGGAGCAGGGCAAAGCCACTTACGGCCTTCAACTGATGCCCAGGGCTTTTCGGATTCGATCTCACCAAATACCATTGCTCTCATAAGAGCGTCAAACATCTGGTTAAGGCTTGAAGAATTGCCCATGAAGACGTTCTCTATATCTGTTCCGAGGATCTCTGCGAAGACCTTGCGGATATCGTCGATACCTGCAGGTACACCATAGTTTCTTACATCCTGACCTTTTACGGAAAGGAAGTCGGATCCGTTAAGTGTCTCATACATATTGCTTGTAAGATCAAGCTGTTCTGTGGAAGGGACACCGCGTGTCATATTGAGAGAAAGGTTCATGGCCTTATACTCTTCATAACGCTTAACGAGAAGCTCCTTCTCCTGCTTAAGCTCTTCCACAGTCATTTCCCTGTAGCTCTTCATGTCAGATTCCTCTTTCAAAATGAAATTCCGTTTGTAGCAAATTGCAAGTTAGCGGCGTTTTCCGCCTCAAAACCTCAACAATTATATTGAATATGCAATTTCAAAGCAATCAAATTTCATTATTTTATATAAAGAAAAGTTTTTTCTACAAAATGCACCACTAAAAAGGAATTAGCTCGATATTTTTAATCATTCCGCTTGTATCGTGCGTGACCTGGGCGACCTGAAATATGATATTCCGGTCAAACAATCTGAATCTCAAGATCAGATACTGAGTAGTCCTTTCGATCTTCTTCCTTTTCCTGTAATCCACGGTCTCTGCCGAGCTGGGATAGTTACCCTTATTTCGTCTGGACCTGACCTCTATAACATAGATATCTCCGTCCTTTTCGAAGACACAATCGAGTTCTCCTACGTTATGGATCTCAAAGTTCCTGCAGATTAGTCTGTAGCCGTCTTTCGTCATAAAATCGATCACAGCTTCTTCTGCTGTATCTCCGGTTTTTCTCTTGTTTGTTCGTTTATCTTCATTGGTCATAAGCATCTCCAGTCAAAAAACAGTCAAGAATGTTTAACAAACCTCTTGATTTTTTGTTATCTATGTAAATTTATTGCATTAAATTAATGCGTAAATTATTATTTAATAAATTATTTTGAGGGGTGAACGAATGAGCGGCGAAAGTATATCCTTTGCAGATATCACCGCATCTCTTGAAGGTTTTGACGGAAACAGTTTCTCCGGTCAGGCTTTTTCAAATTGTTGCAATCAGCTTTCCATTTCCAAGATCGAAGACTTGGTCTATGCTGACGGCAGACTTATCAAGAGAACCGTCACCTATATTTCCGAAGATACAGATTCAGACTACATCGACAACAACGTTGAATGTGTTGACGGTGTTAATGTCGTCGTCCGCTATTACCGTCACAGTTTTGCTCCGGTAAATGACGATAACAGATCTGACCTCACTGTCATGTTCTGCAAGATCGTCAGCGACTGCATCGCTCTTGCCCGTACAAAAGAACTGTTCGGCAACATGCGTTACGTTAATCCTGATTCCGGTCTTCACAACCTCAATTACTATCACATGGCGATCAGGAAGATCATGGATTCTGAAGACAGATTCCTCTTCTCATGTGCTTTTATCAGCCTTAAAGGATTCAATCAGCTCAACCGTTTCTTCGGTTCTGACATTACCGGTAAGGCTATTAAGATGTTTGCGCAGAAGATCGAGGAATTCGTCAATGAGGATTCAGGTGAGTTTGCCGTACATGTCGGCGGCGATAACTTCGTAGTGGTTATCCTCACTTCCCGTATTGAAGCTCTTAAGACATTCCTTTCTGCGGTTCAGGTAATCCTTGAAAGCGACGGAGAGAGTTTCTCTCATATCGTTTCCGCAAGAGCGGGCATTACAACGATCATGCCAAGGCATGTCACTTCTAATGATGTTCTCGGTGAGTGTTCCATTACTCTTCAGATAGCAAGACGTACCGGTCAGGATTTCGTAATGTTCTCAGAAATGGATGCTGCACACGACAATCAAAAGAATATCGCAAAGACGATCTCCCGCGCAGTAGACGAGAATAAATTCCTTATCTACTATCAGCCCGTTGTTGCTACCGAAGGTGATACCCCTACCCTTTTCGAAGCGGAGGCACTTGCAAGATGGCCAAGAGACGGAAGGATCACCGCTCCTGATGAGTTCATTGAATATGCGCGTAATTCAGGTATCGTTACCAAGATCGATTTCCATGTCCTGAGTAAAGTCTGCGAAGCTATCAAGACATGGACCGCATCCGGTATGACCATCGTACCTATCACCTGCAACTTTGCTTCAAAGAATCTGTTTAATTCAAAGCTCGTTTCTGACATCCTTGATATCATCGACAGCAATGAGATCGACAGAAAGCTTATCGGTATCGAGTTCTCCGAGCCTGATTTCAAAGGCGGCAGGCTCCTGCTTACACAGGCTGCCCAGGAACTTTCCGAAAAAGGAGTCAAGGTTACTATCGATAAGTTCGGTCTCGGAAGATCTTCATTAGATCTCCTTCAGGATCTTAAAGCTGATTATCTTAAGTTCGACTTCGGTCAGCTCTCTTTGGAAGATCCCAGGGGAAGCATCATCGTTAAAGACATGATCAATCTCGCGGAGCTCTTGGGCTTCACCGTCATATGCAAAGGCGTTAAGACACGTGAAGACGCAAACGAACTTATGCTCTGCGGTTGTACAAGATTCCAGTCGTTTATCTATGACAAGCCTTTGAGCGAAAGGTTCTTTGAGCGCAGGCTCAAGCATCCTAACTACGACGAGTGATCTTCTTTTACCAAGTTACTAATTTTCGGAGGTGTCCTTTATGATTTCAGAAAGGCTCAAGAAACAGTTGGCTGCAGGTTCGCAGATCCGCAAGATGTTTGAAGAAGGCAACCGCCTCAAGGCTATCTACGGTGCTGACAAGGTTTACGATTTTTCGATCGGCAATCCTGACCTGGAACCTCCTCACGAAGTCAGCGACGCTCTTAAGGAACTCGCTTCAAATCCCACTCCCGGCATGCACGGATATATGAGCAACAGCGGTTATGAGTCCACCCGTGCCGCTATCGCCGCAAAGAAGTCAGAGGAATCAGGTCTCGAGATCAACAGCGGTGCTGTCTGCATGACAGTTGGTGCTGCAAGCGCAATGAACGATGTTCTCCATTCCCTTCTTGATCCTGATGATGAAGTAATCGTAATCGCTCCTTACTTCATGGAATATAACGGATATATCGCTAACCACGGCGGTAAGGCTGTCATCGTTCAGACAGACGATAAGTTCATGCCTGTAATCGACAACATCAAGGCAGCTATCACATCAAAGACAAAAGCAGTCATCATCAATTCACCCAACAATCCTTCAGGTGTTGTATATCCCGCTTCCCTCCTTACTGAGCTCAACGATATGCTCAAGGCACAGGATCATGTCATCCAGGTCATCTCAGACGAGCCTTACATCGATCTCGTTTATGACGGAATGACAGTTCCCTGCGCACTTAAGTACATCGATAACATCATCGTATGCTTCTCATGGAGCAAGTCACTTTCTCTTCCCGGCGAGCGTATCGGTTACACTCTCGTATCTCCCAAGAACGAGGATTACGACGATCTCACTGCTGCTATCGTTCTTTCAAACAGAACATTGGGCAGCGTAAACGCTCCCGCTATCTGGCAGAGAGTTATCGAGAAGTCTCTTAATGCCAAGGTAGACGTTTCCAACTACGAGCACAGAAGAAACCTTCTTTATTCCAACATCGTTGATGCCGGATTTGACGCGGTAAAACCTAACGGAGCACTCTATATCTTCATGAATACACCGGAAGGCTTGACCGACGACAAATTCTCTGAGATCTGCGCATCCAAGAACCTGCTGCTCGTTAAGGGATCCAGTTTCTCCAGACCCGGCTACTGCCGTCTCGCATTCTGCGTTTCAGAGAGCACAATAAAGAACTCACGTCAGGCTTTCTTCGCGATCGCTGAGGAGCTCGGCATTTCGCACCGCGCTTCACTCTGAGTGCAAATCCCGCAGGGCCTGCGGAAGCACCGACAAGCAACAGACCGATCATCAAAGCATGAGAAGTTTCTTCTCCTGTTTTTGGTACTACGGGGATCTTGTACTTCAAAGTCTGGTTCTTGTTGTTCAGATCATTGTGTCTGATTATTTCAAAGTCTTCTATCTGTGTACCGTTTTGTTTTTCTTCATCTGTTGCTACGTCAAAAAGGTTTTCAAATATAACGACAGATTCACCATAGTTTAAGGTCTCAACATTAAATGTCAGCGGCACATCAACCGTTCCGTCATTAGTCTTAGGTGTAAATGTTACCTTGTTGGTTACAGGCTTACCGTCAATCCGGATCTGAGTTCCATCGGTCTTATAAAGAGTCGCGACCGCGCAGTATGTATTACCGGATGTAAGTCCCTTATACATGACCTTATCCGTGATCCTGGCGTTGCCCGAATCCTCATTTATGGTCTTGGTTCCTTTTGAACTCTTTGCAACGGTAGAAGCCTGCGGCCTATATACAGTCTGGTCTTTATCGTTTATATCTTCATGGATTGCGACCGGTGCACCTTTCTTCATGTCTGCCAGTCTTTCAAAAACGACCAGTTCTTTATATTCATACGAGAGTTTCACTTTCTCGAAAACAACTTCTATTTTTCCGTCTGCTGTCTGTGCTTTAAATTCAATTGTCTTAATGTATTTATTTCCGTCTGCATCTTCATATTCTTTTCCGGTAGACTTATCCATCAAGGCAGCAGTGATCTTATAATCCTTTCCTTCTTTAAGTCCTGTATAAGTAACCGTGTCAGTAATGTCTACTGTTTCCGAATAGTTAAGCGTTTTAGTCTTATTGTTGCTGTCAAAAGCAGTTGTCTTGATCTTTACGGGCCTTACCGTCTGATCACTATCTTCTTTATCGAAATGAGTGACCAGATCTATACCGTCTGAATTAAGCTTTTCGCCTGCTACTACAGAGCCTGCAAATCCGGTTGTATCCACATGTTCAAACTCTACAGTGATTACTCCGTCACTCTTTTCGGGAGTGAATTCCTTTGATGCCGTGATGGTCCTGCCTTTGGAGCTTACAAGTGCCTTCCCTGTTTCTTTATCCAGAAGCGTTCCTGAAACTTTGTATTTCTTTCCGGGTATCAGGTTCTTATATGTAACATAATCAGTGATCGTTACATCTTTTCCGTAAGACACGATCTTGGAATTGTCTTTGTTATTAAATTCATCTATCTGCAGATCAATCAGATCTGTCTTAATGTCAGGTACCGTTACCTGCTGCTCTTTGTTGTTGATATCCGTATGACTCAGAAATAAATATTCTTTCCCGTCAGGATCGATAATAAACACCTCTTCCATTACAGTAACCGTTTCGCCCTTAAGAACTGATGCATCGATTACGAATGGAATATTCAAACTTCCGTTTCTCTCATCTGTATCCTTCAGCATCAGCGTGGTATCAAAGGGTTCGATAATGTTAGAACCGTCAGATCTTACCAGCCATGCCCTGATCTTGTATTGATATCCTGGGAGCAGATTCTTATATGTCAGCGTATCAGTAATCCCCACTCCCTTTTCTGCCGCTATCTCTTTTGATCCTGATGCAGTGCTTACTGCTTTAGTTGTTATTTCAGTCTTATAGTCGTTGTAGTATTCGATCTTCCCGTCTTTAACATCACTTAAATTGTTGTCGAACATCGTAGCCTCGGAAGCCTTCTTTTTGGCAGGATCATTATCAGAACCTTTAACTATGTCTTTAGGAAAACGGACTACTATGATCCTTGCTTCAGAACTTAATTCGGTTCCAACAGGTGCCTTGGTCTCTGTGATCACATAAGTTCCCTGCGATACAACGTAATTGCCTTCTGAATCGGTAAATAGATTATCTCCGCTTACAAAATGATCGATATCATAAGCGACTTTTCCTTCCTTATCAGACCTGAATACCCAGGATTTGTCCGGCTTCTTATCTTTATAACTGTCGTCCTCGTAATATGCAGCGTAGTATGAAAGCATGAATTCTGCATCCCCAACAGGTATCATCGACAACACCTGATCTGAAAGCGCACTGTTCTTGATCTTCTTTATCAAAAGATCAAACTTGGAAAACACCGGTTCATCTATGAAATCGAAAACCGAAATACTGTTTTCAACTATGGTAAAGACCTTTTCTTCAGTGTTCAGATATATTCCGTATCCCGAATGAACTTCTTTAGCCGTGTATTCTCCGGCAGGCAGACATACCAGGCCGTCATCATTTGAGTCCTGCTTTACTCCATCCGGATATTTGATCTCTGAGACTTTTCCGTCTTTGCCGAAGATCAAAGTAACAGCAAGCTTTCCGCTGCTCTTGTAAAAGATGTTGTATGTGGTCCCTTCAGGAGAATAAAGCCTTGTGTCAGCGTCAATACTGTCTGCGGCCTCGACTTTCTTAGTGAAATTCCCCTGTCCAAGCTTTATCTCTTCATTCAGTACAATCTTATCTTCAAGCACCTGATAGATCGCAGGATCAGCTGAATAGTATGTGACGGCGTTTTCTCCGTCCTGCTGTATCTTCATTATCAAAGGCTTTGAGGGATCAGCTTTCTTATAGCCCTCTGGTGCAAGGACCTCTGTGATCACATATGTTCCCAAAGGAAGTCTTGTACCTTTGAATTTTGAGAAATAACCGGATTTATCAGCAGACTTCAGTGAAGCTGCGCTTATCTCAAACTCTGCAGAATTATCTAAAGTCTTGCCAGAACCGATTGTAACAGTTGCTTTAGCTTTTAATGCAGAGTCATCTTCCGTACTTATATCCTTATAACTCTCTATACTGAACGAATCGTAGTAATCTACTCTGAATCTGGCTTCGTTCATGTTATGGCCGGTCACTTTATCCCAACCGGAAGGATCCTTCTTTTCGATGATCAGTTTTCCGTCTGATCCGATAGGGACATCATCCACATTTATTATCAGTGTATTTGCAGAACTGTTCAGATTAACATTGTATTTCGCTTTAGACAGCGTATAACCTTTGCCCGATGTAATCTCGCTTACATAGTAGCTTTTGGTCACATCGGCAAGTTCATATATATCACTGTTGCCGGATCCATCCAAAGTAAACGTATGAATAAGCTTTCCGTCAGATGTATATAGACCGTATTGAGTTCCTGCAAGAGAATATAAGGCATTGTCAGCTGTTAAACCGGTATCGGTCGATGATTTAGCCACACCGATATTTGCAGGCATCTGAAATACTGAATAATTCAGAGCAGCTACATGAGTATATTTCTTTTTTCCTGAACCTGATTCGCTCTTTGAATATGCAACACCCGTAATCTGGTCTCCACCGGGAGCGTCATATACATTCTTACCTGTGCCGGTATAGATTGCAGCATGAGTCCATTTGAACGTACCGCCTTTCTTATAGCCTCCAAACAGTAAGATGCTTCCCTTTTTTGCTTTGAGTTTCTTTATCGAAGCCTCAAGGCCTCCGTTTTTCTTTATGTTGATCCCTCCAGGAGTTCCAATATTATGCGGCGATTTATTAGACCATGTGGTACAACCGTCAACAAGATGAAACTTGCAGTTGGTCAGGCTGTAATCGTTATAAGTAACGTTTCCGTCTTTCCTTTTAAGACCGGGGATCTTTCCCTTGGAGTTTACTTTCAGTCCTGATATGAGATGCAGAGCCTGAGCGTAAGCAAGATTAACATATCTCATACAGTCGACCTGTCCGTTACCGGTTCCGTAATCTGCACCTTTCATTGCTTTGCATGCTGCTATTACCGCATCCCCGAATTCTGCAGAATACCTGTAGCCGGCATCAGTAAGGTTTTTCTTGGTCGGCCAGGTCATTTTGGACTTGTCTATCGTAAACTCCGGTCCGTCATAGTCTTCAATTATCTCGTCACCTTCATCATTATCTATGTTGTAATCAGTTTCACATTCGTCTTCTTTGCCTGCGATCAACTTACCGGTAAGAACAGCGGCCGCCTCAGATGTCGACGCAGCCGGAATGTAGTAATCAACAACACTTCCATAGTTTGAAATGCTGATCTTATAACCTTGGGAATTGATTGCGCCTGCTGTTATTACTCCTTTGATACCTGCAGGAATATAACCCGAAGCATCGCAGTTGTTGTTACCCGCTGATGCTATTACTCTGATACCTTTGCTCACCGCTTCTTTGACCAGAGAAATGAACTCATCATAGTCACCGTTATCCTTAAGAGATATAGCCATAAGAATGTAATCGGCTTTGTGATCTATTGCATATCTTACACCGGCATAAACATCCGACAGCTTGCCTTTTCCGTTATCGCCTATTGCTTTTACCGAGATTATGTAAGCATCAGAAGTCTCATTTAATATAAGTGTGGCCATAGATGTTCCATGGCCATTCTTATCTGTACCATCGTCCCCTAGAAGTGATATCTTTTCATTTGCGATGTCTGATCCGGTATCGATAACCGCGACCTTGGTCTTTGCATCAGGATTGATCTTAACGTCTTTAGATGAAGAGCTTTGAGCAGAGCAGATCTCAACGCTTCCATCCAAGCTGTAGTTGATATCTTTCTTTTCCAGATCCTTTAATGCTTTATCGTAGTCATCCTTGCTTTGGAAAGATAGAACACATGAACCACCGTAATTAACCCCTTCTGCGCCCTTGATCTTAGGCATGCCTTTCTTTGTGGATGCTGCAATTCTGTATTTTCTTGACAGTTTGGAAACTCCTTTAACGAATTCTTTTCCGTTCTTTGCAGATCTTACTGAATCATCGATCGTGGTTTCTCTTACAGTTTCATCTTTCGTTTCCTTAACAGTTTCGCTTGTGGGTTCTTTAGCTGTTTCCTCTGTTGTTTCTGCCGTAATTTTAGCTACGGCAGTCTCTGATGCAACTGATTCAATAGTTTCTTCAGTCTCATCAGCATTAACCGGCTGATATAAGAATGCCTGATTAAGTGAAAGCGCCACTGCGAGCAATATACGCAGCAGTTTTATATGTTTCTTCTTCATGTCTGCCTCCTTCTATCAGGAAACATCTTCTTCCAGAGCTGCACGCGTGATGCTGCCGTCTCTGATCGAATACATGTAAACGCTGTCAGAAAGACGTTCCGAAGGCCTGACGCTTTCGTTGTTTGTAGTTTTGACTATGTTCGCCAGTTTGTTCTGCTTGTAATAAGTATCTGTTGAAAGGACAATGAGATCATGTACTGATGACGGCAGGATATAACAGTCGGTTCCTATCTTTTTTGCCACTTCAGCTATTACATCGCTGTATAAAAGAGCATTCGCGCCGAAGAAATCGTGCTTATTCGTAACGACATAGACCCTTTCCTTCAAAGGTGTCTTGGTATAACCGGGAAATGCTTCCTTGATCTCATCTTCATCAGCACCCCATTTTCTCATCAGGCGCCTCATTATGACCTCTATCCTCTCTGACTTAAACGGAAAGAGACGCTTGGTGTTCTCAAAAGCGCAGTTATACAGTTCATCTTCCGAAAGGCCTTCAACTTCAGCTATATCATTGGTTATGAGAAAACCTGAAACGCCTGAATTGCTTATTCCGGTAATGGCTCTGTATACGACAGAAAGATCTTCGAAATTCCTGTGAGGGCATTTAATGAGCATCTCTACGTTGTCAGCAGTATTTACGATCTGAAAAACGATCTTCTCCTTCACTTTTGAAAAGTCCAAAGAAAGGATGTTCTTGGGAATGAACTTGATCGATTCTTCGAGATAGACTGCCTGATCTGACATGGTCTGCTCAAAAGAACCGGATTCCTCATACTGGGCATAAAGCC
>Ga0310786_10002770_pt1 | contig 26290 bp, 16 predicted proteins | sample AusTroGonzalo_MG_FD_203881 | JGI IMG/M metagenome (GOLD analysis project Ga0310786, IMG submission 203881) | Bovine rumen microbial communities from tropical cattle in Woodstock, Queensland, Australia - Gonzalo_03 (v2) (version 2) | ecosystem: Host-associated > Mammals > Digestive system >...
CCGGCCTACGCGACTGGGAGAAAATCATCGTTGGCTCAAAGGAAGAATACGAGCGCATGCAGGCCAACCGCAAGAACGTGCTCGACTTCGTAGAGGAGTCTGTACTCGACGACTAACCACCAACCATCGAATCGAGAGTAGGAGGTGAACACTAATCAGAGGTGTTCACCTCTTTTCGTATTCACTTGTCCTCTCACACCACCGTACAAGCGATTCCACATACGGCGGTTCCTCAGCTCCACCTTGGTCGCTTGCCATAGAGACCTCCCCGATTAAGAACATAATAGGTCAAAATATAATTTTACCTCTTTTCGCCTCATATTGGCAGAACTTTTGTATTTTTGCACCGTGTTTCATCATTAAGGACAATGGCAGATAATCAAAAAGACATTCGCACCATCTCTGTTTTCTCTGGTGCTGGCGGTTTGGACATCGGCGCAATCAATGCTGGTGCTCATGTGATTTGGGCCAATGATGTGATGAGGGAGGCCTGCCAGACTTATCGGGTCAATATCGGAGAGCACATCGTTTGTGGTGACATCAAAATATATGCCGAAAAGTTTGGCAATTCGGAATAATACGCTTATCTTTGCAACACAAAATCCCCCTCGGGTGGAAAATACCGAGGCCCGCCCACCCCTAAAAAGGTGGGCTTATATTAATGGTAAGGTAGCCGCTCTGGTAGAGCACAGGCAGCGGGGCATCGTAACTGTCGAAAGCTTTGTTGAATGTATTTAATTCACGAGAAAAATATTGCAAAACTAACTACACAACTACACTAACCACTATTTCATGCTTATAACCAATGAGTTACATAATGTAGTTTAACTACACTAATTGATGCATAACTACACTACTGCAAACGCAGGTTCTGGCCTGCAAACCGCTGAGTTATGACTGAGAACCAGCGAGTTGTGCTTAGTAAACCGATGGATCGTGGTCTGCAAACCGCTGAGTTGTGACTGCAATAATATGCCAACATGGGCCGGAAACAGGTAGTGTAGTTATCAATCATTTAGTGTAGTTAAACTACATGGCGTGACTTATTGTCTTCCAGACGGTTATAGCACATAGTGTAGTTGTGTAGTTAGTTTTCATAAAAAAAAGCGGGGAATATTTAATTTTTACGTATAGAGTGGTCAGGGGTGTTGTGGTAAAATAAAGAAGGACTGAAAAAAAGTATGACAAATGCTTCTTCTATTCAGAAAAAAGGCTTAACTTTGCAGCGTCAGAGTATGACAATGACCTTCCAGTTATTTTTTGACTCCAGATTAGGATAAGGCTTATGAACATCAATATGCTTCTCGACCGCGTAAAGGTCTACTTCAACCTGCTCCCCGACAAGGACGACGAGCAGGCCATCGTAGAGCAAATTAGCAGCGGCGTGTCTTTTCACGGTGCCACCCTGTGGGTGCTTATCTTCGCCATCTTCATCGCCTCCTTAGGCTTGAATGTCAACTCCACCGCCGTCATCATTGGCGCCATGCTCATATCGCCGCTTATGGGTCCTATCATCGGTATGGGACTGTCCATAGGCATCAACGACCTGGAGCTGCTGAAGCGTGCGGCAAAGAACTTCAGCGTCGCCACGGTCATCAGCGTGCTCACCGCCACCGTCTATTTCCTCATCACACCGCTCGGTGAGGCACAGTCGGAGCTGCTCGCCCGCACGTCGCCCACGCTCTACGATGTGCTCATCGCCTTCTGTGGCGGCGCTGCCGGCATCATCGCCCTCTGCACGCGCGGCAAGGGCAATGTCATTCCCGGCGTAGCCATCGCCACAGCCCTTATGCCGCCCCTCTGCACCGCCGGCTACGGGCTGGCTACAGGCCATATTCTCTATTTCCTCGGAGCTTTCTACCTCTTTTTCATCAACACCGTGTTCATTACCCTCGCCACCTTCTGCGGCGTGCGGTTCATGCACTTCAAGCAGCACAAGTTCGGATCGCGGGAGGTCGGTATCAAGGCACACCGCATCATCATGGCCATTGTGGTGCTCACCGTGCTGCCGGCGGCGGTGGTCACCGTCTTTATTGTCAGGCAGCACATCTTCGACAACAATGTCCGTAAGTTCATCAAGAGCGAGCTGACACAGCGAGGCACCCAGATCATCTCCACCAACGTGGAGGCAGACAGCCTGAAGCTGCGCGTGGTGGCCGTGGGGCGTGAGATCACCGAGGCCACGCGCAATACCGCCGAACAGCGCATGGAGTTCTACGGACTGAGCGGCTACCGTCTGCAAGTCATCCAGGGTGTGCAGACCGACAGCATCCTCGCCCTAAACCAGGAACTCACCCAAGTGAACACCACGCGGGAGGCCGACCGCCAGAAGCTGCTCGAACTGTCGGCACAGACGGCCTCGCTCTCCGCACAGATAGATGCCTACACCCGGCTCGACAACCTCTCAGCCGAGCTGCGGCCTGAGCTGCGCGCCCTCTTCCCACAGGTGAGGAGCCTTGGCCTCTCACGTGTCTGCGAGGCCGCCACCGATACCGCCCTTCAGCAGCAGTTCGTCGTTGCTATCGTCAGCACTACTGCCCATGAGCCACTCACGTCTGATGACCTCCACAAGCTTCAGCAGTGGCTGAAGGCACGCACCGCCGCCGACAGTCTTGTCATTATGGAGAAATAGAAGCCAACATACTGGTATGGATGCAATTACTCAATTCTTCTCGCTGCTCAGCTCCTGGCTCTGGAACTGGCCGATGATTGTGTTGCTGTTGGGCACACACATCTTTCTTACTTTCCGTCTGCGCGTGCCACAGCGCAAACTGATCACCGGCATACGCCTGTCGGTGAAGAGCGACAGCGGTGCCACTGGCGACGTGAGCCAGTTCGGCGCGCTGGCCACGGCCCTGGCTGCCACCATCGGTACTGGCAACATCGTGGGCGTGGCCACGGCTGTGGCCCTGGGTGGCCCTGGTGCCGTGCTGTGGTGCTGGCTGACAGGCATTTTCGGTATGGCAACGAAATATGCCGAGAGCCTGCTGGCAGTGAAATACCGTGTGAAAGGCAGCGACGGCCGCATGTATGGCGGGCCGATGTACGCCTTGGAGCGCGGGCTGGGCATGCGGTGGCTGGCGCTATTGTTTGCCGCGTTCACCGCGCTGGCTTCGTTCGGCATTGGCTGCACCGTCCAGGCCAACAGCATCGCCCTGCTGGCCAACGAGACATTCGACGTGCCCACATGGCTGGTAGGTGTGCTGGTCTGTGTACTCACGGCGGCTGTCATCCTGGGCGGGGTGAAGGCCATCGCCAAGGTGTGTACGGTGCTGGTGCCGTTTATGGCAGCGCTCTATGTCGTGGGATGCCTGATCATCCTGCTGATGAACGCCTCGTATGTGTTGCCTGCCATTGAGCTGATTGTCCGCTCGGCCTTCAACCCCTCGGCAGCTGGCGGCGGCTTCGTCGGTGGTACGGTGATGATGGCGGCGCGCTACGGCATTGCGCGCGGACTCTTCTCCAACGAGAGCGGCATGGGCTCGGCACCTATCGTGGCGGCAGCGGCACAGACACGCAACCCCGTGCGCCAGGCCCTGGTGAGCAGTACCGGCACCTTCTGGGACACCGTGGTCATCTGCGCCCTGACGGGCATGGTGCTCGTGAGCAGCATACTGGCCTATCCCGACATCAGCTATGCCGACGGTGCCGCGCTGACCAAGGTGGCCTTCGGCAAGATACCCTACGTGGGGGCACCGCTGCTGACCTTCGGCATACTCACCTTTGCCTTCAGCACCATTCTGGGCTGGAGCTACTACGGCGAGAGCGCGGTGAACTATTTAGAGTCAAGCGGAAGGAAATCGGAGGCCAGAGGCAGCCGCTTCTACCGTGTGCTATACATCGTCGCCCTGTTCTTCGGCAGCATCATCAGCCTCGACATCATCTGGAACATTGCCGACTGCATGAACGCCCTCATGACCATCCCCAACCTCGTGGCCCTGTTGCTGCTCAGCGGCGTGGCCGCCCATGAGACAAGGAAATATCTCTGGAACGGACGCCTTGACGAGGAGAAATAAATTAACGCTAACGTTAACCTTAACGAGAATTGGCCAAATCCCGCTTTTTTATGGAGACTTGGCCAATTTTTCTTTGCTGATTTCCAAACTTTTTGTAATTTTGCAGCCGATTTCAGAATCACTCATAACCATTACCCACAACCGACACAGAGACAAGAGACCATAAACTAATATTAAAGCGACGCAAAAGTGTCTATACATTAATCAACAATAATCATTAACAACGTGAAACAAAAAACAGATTCTTTTCTGGCGCGAGCAGTGATGACATTGCTTGTGGCAATGTTCACGTCGGTGACCGCACTGGCACAAACACCCGGCTGGGAGCTTGTCACCGAAAAGCCTGCCATCGATGGCGGTCAGAATTCCAATTGGGGGTCAAACGGCTCTGAGAACTATGACAAGCTGGTGGATGGCGACCTGACCACCAAGTACGAGCTGAGCGATGCCGACCCCTGGGTGGAGTTCCACTATCAAAAAGCTTTTATCCCGAAGGGCTATATCCTCTGGACAGCCAACGACAGCGACGGCAACCGCAACCCACTGACATGGATAATCATGGCAAAGAACGAGGGTGATGCCGACTGGACGGTGCTTGACGATGTTGACAACAGAACCAACTCCCGGCTGACCAAGGAGAACAACTCAAAAAGCGAGCACATCCTCAACAACAACAAGGCATACCAGTACTACCGCTTTGAAGCGACAAGAAGAAACAACGAAGGCGCTTTACAGTTCCAGCTGGCCGAACTCCAGTTCTACGCCGGTTTAGATTTGGACTACGTCACCGAAATCCCAACTGTGACTGGCGGAGCGAATTCGTATTTTTCGAACGAGAACTATGGAAACCTGGTCTACTGCCGACGGCACCCCACAGCCCGAGTGGTTGCAGCTCATTGACCGTGGCGACGGCTATTACGATGCCAAGATAACCGTTCCCATTGAGTTGACGAATTTCAATGGCGTTAAGGTACCCTTGCTACTGTTGACATGGGGTGGAAACAGTACCGGCGAGAATGCCAAAGGCAGCTACGAAATTTCCAACTATATCTATTACGACGTTCTGAAAGAGGAGGACTTGCACTACTTTGTCAGTCATGCATTCAATGAATCGGGCTACATTGCGCAAGAAATCAAGAAGGGCGAAGAGCCCACGCTGGATGACGCACCCGCCATTAACGCCTTCAACAGCTATCTGGCTACTTATCAGCACAAAGAAGGCAATGAACTGTTTGATGAGATTGTCAAGCTCAGAAAGTACAACCTCGTCACCATCTCGGCTGAAAGTGACCACAGCTATTGGAAGAGTACAGCGACCGACATTAAAATCACTGGCGGACCGTTGGGCAAAGACACGCTGCGCTGGGAAAATGTCCCCTGGAATCTGATCTATTTCCCCTTAATCGACGCTACCTATAAGATTATCCTCCACAACAGGACGTTCAACACCGACCACACCTTCTACTACACCACACACGGCTTGTCCAACGGGAAGCACATCTATGGCTATGATGCCTATAGCGGAGCTGTTAAACTCGTCTATGCCACCAAGAACGGAGAGACGAAGACTGTTCCCGGAACAGGCCAATGGGGTGACATCAAGTGGTTCTACGAACCCGATGACGTCGTTTGCTTCGATGCCGTCCTAGGCGGCGAATCGTATGCGAGGAGTACCGGCTTGAGGCATGGTTTCTTCGATACGTACACCATGCCTACGTCCACTTACGTCCTCCACAACTATAACGAGATGCACGAGTATGCGATGATCTTTGATGACATCTACAACAACAGGATCGTCAACAGCTCCACCGAGTTCGATGACGACGGCACAGTGCACCTGACGCTCCACAACCTGCTGGGCGAGCCGGTCAGCACAGCTCACGTCAACTACGTGGCAGTGGATGCCAACGGCAATTCCACCGGCGGACACGGACGTGTCAACGCCTCGGCCGACGGCAAGGTGGCAGTGCCGTTCAACGATGTGGTCAGCGACAAGGAGACGGGAAGCCTCTACATGGAGGTGGTGGCCGACGGCTACGAGCCCCGCTTCTACAAGTACAACATCAAGGATCAAACCTACCGTCATCCGTTCATCAGCTTGCCCAGCAACGAGGTAGACCTCGTGATGGAGACCAGCGAGCAGACGACCACACAGTTCTGCCGTGCCGACCTATGGTGCTTCCCCGACAACAAGGACAACCCCTACAGCGACAACTTCGAACTCGGCCCCAGCATCTTCGGCAGCAGAACCATGGGCAGCCGTGGATGGAAGAAGGTGAAGCCCCGCCGCGTGGTGGGTGCCGGCAACATGCTGATGAACGACGTGACGGGCATTGCCAGTCCGAGCATCTTCAACCACAGCAGCAGCCTCATCTACAACAAACTGAATAAACCGGGCGACTACAACGATGACCGTCTGATGATGTTCGACCTCTCGACGAAGCACGATGCCGACATCAACACCGCAGCCACCGGTGCTGCCTTTAACTTCGACGTCGACGAGCGTGGTGACAAGTGCATCGTGGCCTTCGAGCAGTACAACAGCGGCGACCTCACCAAAGCAGAGGTGGAGGGCTGCGAGGAGAGCATCGACGACCAGAACTCCATGAGCCAGAACGTGGGCGTGCAGGCATCGCTGTGGGACGGCTCCGGATGGCAGACCACGAAGCTGTCGTCAGACGACGTGGCCAACCTCAGCCCGCGTGCCGCCGTACAGGCCGACGGCATTCACTGAGACATTCACCGTCGATGTGAAGGCCACCGACCTGAGCTGCACCGTGCTCTCTAACCGCATCCGCAGTACGAAGAACACCGTCATCGCGAAGATCACCAACTGCTCGCCACTGCCCTTGTTGTCGGAACAGACAGTCACCGCCGGCCTCTATGCCTCGCTCACCGACGAAGAACCCATCAGCGGCTCTACCCTCGTGACCATACCCGTCAGCGTCCTCTACGATGTCGCTACAGGCACACCGCTGACCAAGGTCATCATGATGAAGGCAGAGAACCTGTCTGAGGACCAGCAGGCATTCATCAAGGTCACTGTGAAAGACGCCGGGGAGAACGTCGTCGACGTGAAGCCCGAGAATAACCATGTGCCCGTACAGCTCTATGCCGACGAGGGCAGCATGATGACACTCATGGGCGACGCCAACAGCGACGGAAAGGTGGACATCAAAGATGTCAAAGCCATCATGCTCCGCATCAGCGGAAACATGCAGGGCATCTTCAACGAGGCTGCCGCCGATGTGAACAGAAACGGCAGCATCGACATAGGAGACCTGATAGCTGTCATCGCCATCTGCGCAAAATAACGATAACCTTAACGATAACCGTAACGATAACGATAACCGTAACGATAACGATAAGGTTTGGCTTTATAATAGCTTCCTCGGGTAAAAATACTTCGAGGAAGCTTTTTTTTGACTTGTGCAGGTGGCGCTGCACAAGTTGTGCGGAGGCTCTGCACAAGTTGTGCGGACGGCCTGCACAAATAGTGCAAAGCCTACACACAAATTCCGAAACGGCCGGAAAAGGACCGTGATTTTTTTTGAAAAGCCCAGAAAAAGCCGTTTCATTTATCATTTATCATGCATTTACCATCAGCAAAACGGACTGACGGTCAAAGGTTTATAGGCAAATGATAAATAAAACGCCAAAAACATAAAAATTCCATGTAGGGCAGAAGCACTTGTTTATGGAGGACTTAGTTTTTGTTAAAATAAACAAACTTATTTGGTGACATGAGATATTTTACATACTTTTGCATATGATTCTTGTCCGGAGGATGATAACGATAACGAAAATGATAACGAAAACGAAAACGATAACGATAACGATAACGATAACGAAAACAATAACGAAAACGAAAACGATAACGAAAACGATAACTAACGATTATTTTTATTATTTATAACTTAAAACAATTACAAAATGGGAAAATTAAAGAACTTTGGAGTCCGACTGTCAGCAGTACTGGCAGTCGTGGCAGGATTAGTATCTTGCGCAAAGGATTTTCAGGGCGACATCGACGACCTGAACGCCAAGTACACTAACATCGACCAGCGCGTCACCACCCTTGAGAATCAGGTGAAGCAGATTAACACCGACCTGCAAAGCCTGAAGGTGCTCTCAACAGCAGTAGAGCAGGGTTTCTACATTACGGAGGTGAAGAAGACATCGAACACCTACGAGCTGACGCTGAGCAACGGCTATAAAATCGTGCTGAACGAGGGTCCCAACAACACCCTCATTTTCGCCCCCAATGTGAGCATGACCATGATCAGCGGGGTGTACTACTGGACCATCAACGGTATGCTGGTCATCGGCCCCGACGGCAAACCCATGCCAGCGTCAACGGGTGTAACGCCTATCGTGCGTTATGACATCACGACGCAACAGTGGGTCATCTCCATCGACAATGGCGTTACTTTCAAGAGCGTGACCCTCTTCGCCTCACTCACCATCAATGACGAGGTACTGCTACAGGTCATCAACAACTACATCTCGCAGAACTCGACCACTATCATCAGTCAGGACATCCTGTTCCAGATTATCTCCACCTACATACAGGAGAACTATGCCAAGGTGTTTAACTATGAGATTCTGAACCAGGTGATCTTCAACTATATAGACCGCCACTACACTACGATCTTCGACTACACGCTGCTGGAACAGATCTTCAACCAGTATAATTTTGAGTACGCCGCCCAGCATATCGACGTGGATGTGATTACCAACATTCTCATTAGGTTTATTGAGGAGAACAGAAACATCTTCGTCAACAACGAGGTGCTCTACGAAATCATCAGCAACTACATCGAGGTAAATAAGCTCGACATCTTCAGCACGGAGATTATCGCCGAGGTCATCAACAACTACATCGAGAGGAACACCAACTTCATCAGTGTGGAGCTGCTCACGGAGATCGTGGCCAATTACATAGACCAGCACAAAGAAGTCATCGTCAACAACGAGTTCTTCAAGAACATCCTCATTGAGTTTGTGCAGAAGAACTACCTGCAGATATTCAGCCAAGACATACTCTACCAGGTACTCAATACCTATATCACGCAGAACAAGACCACCATCTTCAACGAAACCATCATCCGCGAGGTCATCAACAACTACATACAGAACAACTACACGACAATCATTGATGAGACCATCATCCGCCAAATCATCAACGACTACGTAACGAAGAACAAGACCACGGTGATTAACGAGGACATCCTGAAGGAGGTGATCACCAACTACTACAAGACCCACTACAATGTATTCATCGACGAGACGTTCATCAAGACCATCATCAAGAACTATGTCGACAAGCACGAGACGGACATCATTGATATCGACATTGTGCGGAAGATAGTGAACGAGTATGCCACGAAATACTACTACGAAATCTTCAGCGAAACAACACTCACGACTGTCATCTCAGAATATTTCAGAGTACACAGCGAAGAGATTATCCGCAAGTATGTCACCACACAGAATGGTGCCATCAGTAGCGTTGACTACAACTACGGCGATGACTACATTGTGGTGCACCTCAGCAACGGAACAAGCGTGACGCTGCCCGTCTACGATGAGAATGCCACGCTTGGCGAACGTGTACAGAGCATCGTGGTGGTGCCTACCAGCATTCGTTCCGTTATCATTAATGGGAATTATCACCTCAGCCTCAATTACTTGGTATCGCCAGCTTATATGGCAGACGTTATTCAGACAGGCTACTATAATAATTCATATACTCTGGAACTTGAGACTGTCACTGATGGTTATGTCAGCACCGTCCCCATTACAGAGGCATCTTTCTCTAACGGCATGATTTCGTTGTCGGCAGTAGGATACGGTGAAGCTTGGTTCTCAAATGCTGCCCTGCACGTTAAGGAGAACAAAGACGGTGGTACTGATTATCGTACTACTTTTACGTCCTTCTTATGGATAAAACAAAATATAGGTTATTATTATTAATCATTCTTTCGCTCTATGAAACATATTAAAACCATCGCGTTCCTCTTCAGTTCGTTGCTGTTATTGGGGCTCTTTACCTCCTGTGGTGAGGACTTCCAAGGCGACATCGACAAATTGAATGAGACGCATACTGCCATCGAAAAGCGCGTCGCCAGCTTAGAGACGCAGGCGGAGGCCATCAACAGCCAACTCAAACAGCTCGCTGTGCTGGCTACTGCCATCGAGAACCACTTCTACCTGACAGAGGTCGTCACTACAGCCGACGGCTATGAGATTACTCTGAGCGACGGCCACAAGATTATCTTGCAGAAAGGCCCGCAAAACACATTAGTCTTCGCGCCTGCCATCAGCATGACCAAGATAGGAGGATTCTTCTTCTGGACACTCAACGGAACGCTCATCCTCGACGGCGACGGCAAGCCAATGCGCACTTCGGGAACGGCACCCATTGTCAAGTACAACATCACCACCCAGCAGTGGGTGATCTCCGTAGACAACGGCGTGACATTCCAGGACATCAACGTCTACGCCTCCATCATTCTCAATAGTGAGCTGCTGGTGCAAATCATCAACAACTTCGTAGAGGAGAATACCACCACACTCTTCAGCCAGTCGATGCTCTACCAGGTCATCTCAAGCTACATCCAGCGCAACTACACAGAACTGTTTGACGTGAGGATGCTGAACGAGGTGATATACAACTATGTACATGAGCACTACGCTAAGGTTTTCAGCTATGAGCTGTTGGAGAAGATTTTCAACCAGTACAATTTCAAGTACTATACTGACCAGATTGATGTAGACGCCTTAGTAGACATCATCCTCAGCTTCATCCGCGACAATCAAAGCATCTTCCTCAACAATGAGGTGCTCTATGAAATCATCTCCAACTACATGGAGGTGAACAAAACCACCATCTTCAGTACTGAGCTGCTCTTGGAGGTCATCAACAACTTCATACAGAACAACCAGAACTACATCAATGTGGAGCTGCTCACCCAGATTGTCTTCAATTACATCGACCAGCATGAGGAGATTATCGTTAACAATAAGGTGATACAGGACATTCTCATTGACTATGTACAGAAGAACTACACGCAGATTTTCCAACAGAACATCCTCATGCAGATTCTCAACTACTACATCACAATGAACCGTACTGACATTATCAACCAGACGCTCATTGAGGAGATACTCAACAACTATGTGCAAAACAACTTCACCTCGCTGGTCGACCGCACGGTCATAGAGCAGATATTCAACCGCTATCTCACCGTAAATGAGACCACCATCATCAACCGCACTATTCTCGTCGAGATCATCACCAACTACTTCGAGAAGAACTACAACATCTTCATCGACCGTACTGTCATTGAGCAGGAGATACAGAACTACATCGATGTGCACAAGCTCAACATCATTGATGTGGACATCATCGAGGTAATTGTCAACAAGTATATCGCCGAGAACTACGTCTCTATCTTCGACACTACCATCCTCACGAAAATCATCAACCGCTACTTCGAGCAGAACACCACCATCGTGAAAGAGTACGTCACCAAGTACGTCGGTGCCACCATGGAGTATAGTGAAGGTAACCTATGGGCAACCATCATCTACAATGGAGAGTCCATCCGCGTGCCAGTTTACGGCAAGAATACCACATTGCGCAACAGGGTGCAGAGCGTTGTCATCATGCCAAACAGCAATGGCCGCCTAAACTGGCTTGCTCAAATGGGCGGAAGCCACATCTACGGCTACTCTCTCCAGCTCGACTTCAAGGTGACACCAGCCTACATGGCCAACGTCATCCGTGACATGATGTGGCACGACGAGGTGATATTAGAACTCGTCACCACCGACAGCAGCGGCAACATCAGTACCTCACCCGTCTATGAGGCCGAGGCCAACGATGACGGCACTCTTTCTATTTACTACTCTACCCAGTCCATAGAAAACATCAAGGCCGTGGCACTCCACATCAAAGAGAACTACACCAACGGTACTGACATTATGACCGAGTTTACAACGGTGGAGGAGAATAAACCTCTTTATTATAAAGAGTGCCCCGATAACAATCACCCACACATGATTGACCTTGGCCTACCCAGCGGTACTTTGTGGTCATGCTGTAACTTGGGTGCAGACAATCCGAATGGCGAAGGTAACTACTTTGCATGGGGCGAGACCAATTTCAAAACCAACTTCAGCATGGACTCCTACTCGCTTGGTTCATGGAAAAATATGGTAAACATTGGAACCGATATAGCAGGGACTCAATATGACGCTGCTACTACAACGATGGGAAACGAATGGCGTATGCCTACACGACAGCAATTTGAAGAGCTTATTCATGATTGCGAAAAGTTAGCAAAGCTGGGAGGAACAAATTTTTATGGCTATACATTCAAAGGGCCCAACGGTGGTAGCATCTTTATTCCCGCTGCGGGCTTTTACTATGAAACCACAAATATCAGTAAATATTCTTATGGCTTTTATTGGTCCTCTAACATTGCACCATTAGAATATGAGACCCAACTGTTCCGTGCTATAATTCTATATTTTAATATTAACTCAAATGGTGTAAACGGATCTCTTGATGCTGGTTTCCGACAGAATGGCCTACCCATCCGTCCCGTAGCCACCAAAAAGAAATAGCAGTGAAATCGTTTTTAGAATGATGTGTTAACAATCTGTTCCACAAAGGCGCAAAACTTTTTGTTCTTGCGCCTTTGTGCTTCATGGAAAAAGATGTATCTTTGCAGCCGTGATTGTAAATGCGTGAGGTTATGAGCCATCAATTGATATGGTGCGTGACGCTGCTGGCAGGGCTGACCGTTACAGCAGGTGCCACGACGGGGCATGACTGGGAAGACCAGAGCGTGTTGCAGCGCAACCGCGAGGCGGCACGAGCCGCGTTCTTCCCCTTCGGTGAGCGGGCGGGCGACCGCCAGCTGTCGCTCAACGGCGAGTGGCAGTTCCATTGGACTCCGACACCTGCTGAACAGCCCGCAGGGTTCTTCCAGCCATCCTTTGACGACAGCGACTGGGGGCGGATGACGGTGCCGGGCGACTGGGAGATGAACGGTTTCGGCACGCCCATCTACTGCAGCAGCGGCTATACCTTCAAGATTGACCCGCCCCGGGTGACGGGTGAGCCTCGCCACGACTACACATCGTTCAGGGAGCGTAATCCCACGGGGGTCTACCGCCGCCGCTTCACCATCCCTTCCTCATGGCAGGGGCTGGAGGTGTGGCTGCGCTTCGGAGCCGTGGGCAGCGCGTTCTGCGTCTGGGTGAACGGCCAGCCGGTAGGCTATTCGCAAGGCTCGATGGAACCGGCTGAATTCCGCGTGAGTGACGCCCTGCAGGGCGGCTCCAACCAGCTCACCCTTCAGGTCTTCAAGTATTGTGACGGCAGCTATCTGGAAGATCAGGACATGTGGCGCCTGGCCGGCATCCACCGTGCGGTGACGCTGTTTGCCACGCCTCGCATCCGCATCCGCGACGTAGGTGTCAGGACGCTGCTCGACGACAGCTGCCGTGACGGCCGTCTGGTGGTGCACCCGGAGCTGTCGGTGCTGAAAGGGCAGCGCGGCGAGGGATTCCATATCGAGGCCCGTCTCTACGATGCCAGCGGACGCATGGTGCTGGACAGCGCGCTCCGCAGCGACGCCGTTCCGATGCTGAACCTCGACCACAAGGCTGCCATCATGAACGACCGCACCCCTCAGCGGGGCTATGCTAAGTGGGGCTGGATGGAGGCAACCGTCAGCAATCCCCATCGATGGTCGGCTGAGACACCTTATTTATATACGTTGCGCCTGACACTAAGAGACTCGCTGGGTCACACCGTGGAGCAGGTGGAACAGAAGGTGGGATTCCGCAAGGTGCAGATACGCGGCGGGCAGCTGCTGGTCAATGGCGTGCCAGTGCGCCTGCGCGGCGTGAACCGACACGAGATGGACCCTGTGACGGGGCATGTTATGACGGAGGAACGGATGCTGCAGGACATCCTGCTGATGAAACAGGCCAATATCAATGCGGTGCGCACCTGTCACTACCCCGACGACGAGCGGTGGTATGAGCTGTGCGACTCCTTAGGACTGTACGTCATGGACGAGGCCGACATTGAGGAGCACGGCCTGAGAGGCCAGTTAGCCAACGACCCGTCGTGGGCAGCCGCGTGGATAGACCGCACCCAGCGGATGGTCATCCGCGACCGCAACCATCCGTCGGTCATTTTCTGGAGTCTTGGCAACGAGGCCGGATGGGGCACTAATTTCGCCATGACGGCCGCATGGATCCATGAGTACGACCCCACCCGCCCGGTGCACTACGAGGGAGCGCAGGGAAATTATCACGGAGGGCAGAACCCGGAGGGAAGGAAAGCCGGCGACCCAGAGAGTGTGGACGTAATCTCGAGGTTTTATCCCCGGACGCAGGATGAGTATCTCAATCCAGGTGTGGCTGACAACAACATGGAACGGCCTGAGAATGCCCGCTGGGAACGGTTGCTGTCGATAGCCCGCGACACGACGGACTGTCGCCCGGTACTGACGAGTGAGTATGCTCATGCGATGGGGAATGCCTTGGGGAACTTCAAGGAATACTGGGACGAGATATACAGTCATCCCCGGATGCTGGGCGGCTTCATCTGGGAATGGGCTGACGAGGGTATCTTTATGCGCCGCCCTGACGGGAAGACCATGGTGGCCTACGGCGGCGATTTCGGCGATGTGCCCAACCTGAAGGCGTTCTGCCTGAAAGGCATCGTGGACAGCGACCGCCATCCTACCCCCAAATACTGGGAGGTGAAACAGGTTTATGCGCCCGTGCAGTTCCGTTACGAAGACGGCAAGGTAACACCTCTGCTGATGGATGCCACTGCCACGCTTGACAACTACGACATCCACACCGAGACGCACAACGGCCTCATCGATGCCTATGCCACCTTGCGTCAGGCCACCTCATGGGCTCCGGCCGGCCACGTCGTAAGCCATCAGCAGTTCCAAACGGGCGCTATAGTTCCCACAAGCCCCACAGGCTCCATAGGCCGCATAGCCCCCATCACCGTCTCCCCTCACCTCTTCCGTGCCCCTACCGACAACGACAAGGGATTCGGCAACTGGATCGCCAAGGATTGGAAGCGCCAGCAACTGGACCTGCTCTGCCAAAGCCCGGCCATCAGCCTGACCGCCACCGGCCATCTGCCTGCCGACACCACTATTATTTATAGCACCACCGACGGCAGCATCACTATGCGCCTGCAATGTGCCCCGCATACCGACGGCGGCACGGCTCTCACCGTCACCTTCACCCCCAGCGGCCAGCTGCCACCGCTGCCTTGTCTGGGCATCACCCTTCAACTGCCTAAGGAATGGCGCAAGTTAGAGTACTTCGGTCGTGGTCCCTGGGACAACTATCCCGACCGCCACGCCTCTACCACCATCAATCACTGGAAATCGGACGTCGCCGAGCAGTACGTCCACTATCCGCGTCCTCAAGACAGCGGAAACCACGATGACACCTACTGGCTGCAGCTGACGGATGCTCAGGGCAAAGGCATCCGCGTCGAGGCGATGGATGGCATTCCCTTCTCCTTCTCTGCCCTCCCCTACAGCGTGCAGCACCTTTACGAGACGACCCATGACTGTGACTTGCAGGAAGACCCTGCCTTTGTCTATCTCAACCTCGACTGCGCCGTCTTAGGTCTCGGCAACAGCTCCTGTGGCCCTGGCGTTCTGGCCAAATATGCCATCCCTGCCATTTCCCATACCCTCCGTCTCCGCCTTCTGCCCACGGCATTATAAAGCGGCGACATCATTGGGCTTGCGATAGATGCGCCAGCCGATGGCTGCGATGAAGATGGTCATCAGGGGGCTTAGGATGTTGAAGAAGCAATAAGGCAGGTAAGAGATGGTCGGCACACCTAACACCGTTGACTGCGTCATGCCGCACGTGTTCCAAGGTATCAGTACCGAGGTGACCGTTGCGGCATCTTCTGTGGTGCGGCTCAGCAGGCGTGACTCGTAGCCCTGCTCGCGGTAAACTTCCTTGTAGATGTCGGCATTGAGCACGATAGAGATGAACTGGTCGCCGGTGGTGACGTTGAGGAAGATGCCAGTACCCACGGTCGACGACACAAGGCTTAACCGGCTGCGCACCCAGCGGACAATGACCTGTGTGAGACTGTCAATCATGCCGCTGGCCACCATCGAGGCACCGAAACACATGGCACAGAGGATGAGCCAGATGGTGTCGAGCATACCCGCCATGCCTCCCGTCGATACCAGTTCGTTGAGCGACTCGTAGCCCGTATTGACACTTGTGGCACCATAGTAGGTCATGGCCAATCCACGTATCAGGCTGTCGCTGCCGGCAATCTGCAGAAGGATGTGTGGCTGTAACAGCAGAGCCACGATGCCTGCCATGACAGAAGATGAGAACAGCACAATGAGCGAAGGTACACGGCGGGCAATCAGCACACCCGTCAGCAACGGCACGACAAGTGTCCACAGCGAGATGCGGAACGTCTGAGACAGACCCTCAGTGTAAAGCCCTATCTGCAGTTCCTCGTCAGAACCGTGGCTGAGACCAGCGATGAAGAAGATGACGAGGGTAATGAGGAATGTGGGCGTGGTGGTCAGCATCATGTAGCGGATGTGGGTGAAGAGGTCTGTGCCTGTGGCCGACGAAGCCAGGATGGTGGTATCGCTCAGGGGTGACATCTTGTCACCGAAGTAGGCACCAGAGATGATGGCTCCCGCCGTCCAGGTCTCAGACACTCCCAAAGCATGGCCGATGCCTAAAAGTGCTACGCCGATGGTGGCAATAGTGGTCCACGAACTGCCTGACAGCACCGACACCAAGGCACAGATGACGCAGGCAGACACGAGGAAGAACTGTGGCGACATGATCTGCACGCCATAGTAAATCAACGTAGGCACAATGCCACTGATCATCCACGAACCTGAGAGCATACCCACGCACAGCAGTATCAGCAGCGTGATGCTGACCCCGCCGATGGTCTTTGTGATTTGTGTCTCAAATTGTCGCCAGGGCACACGATAGAGGCCCATGGAGATGCACACGCAGACGGCCATACCCATCAGAAGCGCCGTCTGGCTGCCTCCGTTGAGTGAGTCGCTGCCAAACAGTGTGATGACTACGGCCAAGAAACCAATGAGCACCACCACGGGAATGATGGCTACAAGTGGATGGGGTTTTTTCCTGTCGTTCTGCATCTCGTTCAGTTCTTGCGTTGCAAAGGTACGAATAAGTAGGAGAACAAGCAAGAAACTTTGAGAAAAGTTTGGTGAAAACACAAGAAAAGGTTATCTTTGCACACGATATCAGTAAACTAAACTTAGACTGTTTTGTAACATGAAGGACAACAAGATGCGTGTCGGTATCATCGGCACAGGATGGATTGCCGAGAAGGCTGCCATCACACTGGAAGGACTGGCGGAGTGCGAGGCATACGCCGTTGGTTCAAGAAAGCAAGAAACAGCGGAGACTTTTGCCTCCAAGTGGAACATCCCCAAGGCTTACGGCTCGTATGAGGATCTGATTGCCGACCCTGACGTAGACCTTGTCTATGTCGGCACACCCCACTCACACCACTTTGATGTGACGCGCGAGGCCATTCTGGCCGGCAAGCCCTGCTTGGTGGAAAAGGCATTCATGGCGAATTGGAAGCAGGCCAAGGAGATTGTAGACTTAGCCCTCGAGCGGAAAGTGTTCTTGGCCGAGGCCATCTGGACGCGCTATCAGCCTGTTGTGGGTATCGTCCGCCAACTGATAGCTGACGGCCGTATCGGCACGCCACGTCTCGTCACCGCCACTTTAGGCTACAGCATGGGCGAGAAACCACGTATCATGAGACCTGACCTCTGTGGCGGCGCACTGCTCGACCTGGGTGTCTACGCGCTGAACTTCGTGAGGATGTTCTTCCCTGCCGATATTGTCAGCATGGACGGCCAGAGTGTCAAGTCAGCCACGGGCATGGACCTGACCAACGCCATCACGCTGATACTGAGCGACGGCCTGCTCTGCAACCTGCAGTCGAGCGCTGCCTGCGTCGGCGATAATATCGGCGTCATCGCCGGCACGGAGGGCAACCTGATCATCGACAACATCAACAATCCGCAGAAGATCACGGTCAATGGCCCTGACCGGACTTATATTGAGACCATCCACGTTCCCCAGCAGATCACGGGCTACGAATATCAGTTCCTTGCCTGTCGACGTGACCTGATGGCCGGACGCCTTGAGCCACAGGAGATGCCACTTGAAGAGACGCTTTACATCATGCAGCTGATGGACAGCCTGCGTAAGAAGTGGGGCGTTGTCTATCCTATGGACGAATAGCTATTCGGCCTATAAAATTCCAGTCGCCGTTAAACCTTTTGCAGCTTGCTTCGTCAGAGTTGCAAAAGGTTTAGCTGAACTATACTTATCTATTCATTTTCGTTATCGTTTTCGTTTTCGTTATGATGCTTCGTAGATTTTTATTATTAACCCTTCTTGGGCTGACCACCGTGTTTGCATACGCCCAGGAGGAAGGGGAACAGACGGTGAGCGGCAAAGTACAAGACGCTGACCTGAAGGAGCCGATGGTGCAGGCCACGGTGCAGTTGTTCCGCTCAAAGGACAGTACATTTGTGGGCGGCACGGTAACAGACATCCGTGGCAACTTCTCAGTGGAGGCACCGTCAAACGGCATCTTCAAACTGAGAATCTCCTCAGTGGGCTATCAGCCCATAGAGCGTGAGGTCACCCTCCGGCGCAACCAGAGCCAAGACTTGGGCAATCTGCTGATGTCGCCTGAGACGGTAATGCTGAAGGAGGCCGTTGTGACCGGGCGGGCGGCTCAGGTCATCGTGAAGAAGGACACGCTGGTCTTTAACCCTGAAGCCTACCGCACCCCGGAAGGCTCGCCCATTGAGGAACTCATCAAGCGAATGCCCGGCGCCGAGGTGGACGAAGACGGCAACATCACCGTGAACGGCAAGGAAGTGAAGAAGATCCTGCTCGACGGCAAGGAGTTCATGCTTGGCGATATAGAGACAGCATTGAAGAACCTGCCGGTGAACATCATCCAGAACATAAAGTTCTACGACCAGCAGAGCGACCAGGCCCGCATCACAGGCATTGAGGACGGCAACAAGGAGACAGTGCTCGACTTCACCATCAAGAAAGGCATGAACCGTGGCTACATGACCAACCTCGACCTGGCTACCGGCACCAAGCACCGCTATGCCTCGCGTGGCATGGGCAGCAGCTTTACCGACAAGACCCGCTTCGTGCTGATGGGCAACTTGAACAACAAGGAGGAGAACGCCGGCTGGTGGAACCGCCGAGGCCTGAACTCGCGAAAGATGCTGGGCACCAACCTCAACTATGATGACGGCAACAAGCTGAAGGCTGATGCCAGCGTGCGCTGGAACCACCGTGGCGGTGACAACGAGAATGAGAATGCCAGCGAGAACTTCTACAGCCAAGACTACCGCACCTTCTCCAACAGTTTCTCAAAAAGTCTCTCACGCAGCGACAACTGGAACGGCAACATCCGCGTGGAGTGGAAGCCTGACACGCTGACCAACTTCCTGCTGCGTGCCAATGGCAGCATCGGCAGCAACGACGGTATCAGCACCAGCCGCAGTGCCACCTTCAGCGACGATCCCTATCTCTATACCGACGACCCGCTGGTACCGGTAAGCCCTGACTCCCCGCTGAATCCATATTATGTGAACAGCAGCATCGGCGCCAGCCTCAGCTACGGCGAGAACAAGAACGCCTGGGCCATGTTGCAGTTCTATCGACGCCTGAATCCCAAGGGACGCAACATCACGTTGCGCGTTGAGGGCAATTTCGGTGACAGCGAGAACCGCAGCGCATCGAACAGCGAGGTGCACCTGCATCGCGTACAGAACCAGGCAGGCCAGGACTCCACCTACTTCACCGCCCGCTACAACACCACGCCGTCAGACAACAGCGGCTACGTATTGAGCGCCACCTACAGCGAGCCGCTGTGGAAAGGTGCCCACCTGCAGGCCAACTACGAGTTGCGTTACAGCCAGAACAAGAGCGACCGCCAGACCTACGATTTCAGCCACTTGTCGCAGAATCCCTTTACAGGCATTGAGCCTGAATACCGCGAATGGGATCCGTGGCTCAATGGTCAATGGTCAATGGCCAATGGTCAATGGTCAATCGACAACTTCCTCGACAAAAACCTGAGCCGCTTCTCGGAGTACAAGAACTACACCCACAACGCCCGTCTGACGTTGCGCCATTACCAGGAGGAGTATGACTATAACGTGGGCTTTCTGGTGCAGCCCCAACAGTCCAACTTCATCCAGGATTACCGGGGCGTGTACGTTGATACCGTCCGCAACGTCACTAACCTCACGCCGACCCTCGACTTCCACTACAAGTTCAGCGACCAACATGACATCTGGCTGCACTACCGTGGCGACACCCGTCAGCCGGAGATCACCCAGCTGCTTGACATCATCGACGACTCCAACCCGCTCTACATCACACAGGGTAATCCCGGACTGAAGCCGCAGTTCACCAACTCGCTCAACGTCTATTACAAAAACTACATCAGCAAGTACAAGCGCAGCATTGTGCTCTATGGCAATTACCGCCATATCCGCAACAGCATCTCCAACCTCGTCCGCTACAATGCCGAGACGGGCGGTAGCACCTCACGCCCTGAGAACATCAACGGAAACTGGAATGCCGACGGCGGCTTCAACTTCAACACGGCTCTCGACAGTACGGCCCACTGGAATGTCGGTTCCGACACGCGTGTGCGCTATAATAATTATGTGAGCTATGTGGCGCAGCAGAAGCAGGATGCCCAGGAGAACACTACCCGCACAACGAACCTCAACGAGCGACTGAATGTCAGCTATCGCAATGACTGGTTAGAGGTGACGCTCGACGGCAACGTGAACTACCAGCACTCACGAAACGAGCTCCAGCCCAGCGCCGACCTTGACACATGGCGGTTCAGCTATGGCGGCCAGGTGATGGTGCGGCTCCCTCAGGGCTTCGAAATCTCCACCAACCTGCATGAGAACAGCCGCCGTGGCTATAATGACACGTCGATGAACACGAACGAGCTGATCTGGAACGGACAGGTGTCGAAAAGCTTCCTCAAGAGCAAGTCGCTCGTCGTGGCCTTGAATTTCTATGACCTGCTGGGCCAGCAGAGCAACTACGAGCGCTGGGTGAATGCCAACGGCCGTAGCGACACGCGCTACAACAGCATCAACTCCTACGCGATGCTCCATGTGCGCTACCGCCTGAACATGTTCGGTGGCAAGGTAGACACCGAGGGCCGCTACGAAAAGAAGTGGGGCAACAACGACCGCCGTGGGCGGATGTAATCAAAGACAACACAGTAGTCGGCGGTTTTCCCGCCGACTATTCGTTTTCGTTATCGTTATCGTTATCGTTTTATTTCACCGTCATAACAGCTTTCAGCGAAATGGCCTGACCCATCAGGTTCAGCTCCTGCGTCATGTCAACGCTCTTCAGCCAGCCATTGTCCTGCAGCGTATAGACGGCCTTCTCCTTCCCCTCAATCTTCAACATGCCGCTCGACAGCACCGCGTCGATGTTCTGCTTAATCATATCAGCCTGGTCAGGCATGTTCTCCTCCACCTGCTTGATGATGAACTCCTTCAGCTCCTCCTTGCTCATGTCGCTCTGGCTGTTGGTCGTGATCGTCTTGCCGTCCTTCGCCACGAAGTACATCCTCTTCATCTTGATCTTCTGAGTGTTCACGTAGGTGTCCTGCGCCATGTTCGCCACCGTTTTGCCGTTAAGCACCAGCGCGTTCGTCGGCGTAGCCAGGTAGCTGTTCAGGATAGCCTCTTCTGTCAGGTTTGCCTCCGCTTGCGACATCAGCTTTTCCTTCGGCATTAACTGCGCAACGTCAGGATTCTTCGCATAAATCTCATCCAGCATCTTGTTGGCGGTCTTCGTCGTGCCAGTCTTCACCTCTTCCCAGTTCACAACACCCACGGGCTTGCCGTCCTTGTCCGTCTTCGTCTTGATGGTCACACCCTTCATCATTTCCTCAGTGATATTCATCAGCCGGCTCATCAGGTCGTCTCCTCCCCCACTTTCCAGTTTCGTCAGGGTGACGTCGATGACGTAGCCATCGCCACTCTCCTGGCTTACCACATACTCCACCTCAGAGTCTGTCTTCATTTCCTCGCTCCCCATAGTCGTAGTCGAGACGATGACGTATGTCATTTTCATTCCCTTTTTCAACTGCGGAGCAATCTTCACTTGCGCTTGTGCCATGAATGTTATGAGAAGCATCAAGGCAGTCATCAGCAACTTTCTGTTCATACTGTTTTTGTTGTAATTAAAATGGTTAATGTTGTTTATCGGGTGCAAAGGTAATAAAAAAACCTGTATACGCAAAAAAATACCTGCATTTCCTTTAGTAGAACTTCACCACGTCGTCCAGCTGGCGGTGGCGGGGCTGCACAGGTTCGGCAGCGCGGTAGCCGAGGGCGATGACGGCCATGACAGCCTCGCTCTCAGGGATGGCGAAGAGCTCGCGCAACTTGTCGGCGTCGCGCATACCCATGATGAGCGTATCGAAACCCATGGCGCGGGCCTTCAGGACGAGGTAGCAGTTGGAGAGGCCGTTGTCGTAGGCACCCCAGCCGTCGCCCACCTCGTTGGCGGGATTGCCACGGAAGAAGCCGCTCTTGCCACGCTCATAAGTCGAGACGATAAGCACGGGCGCATTCTTGATGCGGTCTTTGTTGCCGCCTACAAGGTCCTGCACAGCGGCCACCTTTTCAGGCGACAGGGCCACGTAGTACTTCGAGGGCTGCTGGTTGGCCCACGACGGAGCCTCCTGTACGGCCTCCATCAGCTGTCTGACCTCTGCCTCGCTGATGGTCTTCGTGGCGTCGTAGCTGCGGATGCTGCGGCGGGTGGTTAATACTTCGTCAAACGATGGCGATAATTTCTCTTGTGCGACGGCCGGCAGCATCATCAGGGCTGCCAGGGCGGTCAGGATTACTGTTCTTTTCATTCTGGTTGGATTTTAGTAGTTTCAACAAGTTTACGCTTCGCCTCCTCCTGCGCGGCAATCACGCGGTCGCACCAGGCGTCGAACGACGGGTCGTCCACTTGAAGCTCGGGGTGATTTCTCAGGTAAGCGATGCAGCGGCGCACGCCCTCGTCGAAGCGGGTGGTGCAGCAGAAACCAGGCACGGCACGCTTTAGCTTCGAGCAGTCGAAGATGACAGTGGCGGCCTTGTCGCCGAGGAGGTTTCCTTCCAGGTCGTAGACAGGAGGGCAGACGGCGGCGAGGAAGTCGGAAGCAACGTGACAAGGCTTGAAGGCCACGCCGAGGGCATCGGCGACAGTCTGATAGATCTGGTCCCACGTCAGCTGCTCGTCGCTCATAATCTGGAATGCCTCGCCAATGGCCTTCGGGTTGCCGAGCAGTCCGATGAAACCACGGGCGAAGTCCTCGTTCCACGTGAGGGTCCAAAGCGAGGAGCCGTCGCCGTGGACGATGACGGGCTTGCCGTCCATCATGCGCTTCAGCACCGCCCAGCTACCTTTCAAGCCGTGGACGCTGAGAGGTACGGCGCGCTCGCAATAAGTGTGGCTGGGACGGACGATGGTCACGGGGAAACTGTTGTCACGGTACTCGCGCATCAGCAGCTCCTCACAGGCAATCTTGTTGCGTGAGTACTCCCAGTGCGGGTTGGCCAGCGCCGTGCCCTCGGTGATGACGGCATCGCGCAGCGGCGTGTTGTAGGCCGAGGCCGACGAGATATAGACATACTGCCGCGTGCGGCCGCGAAAGAGCCGGATGTCACGCTCCACCTGCGCCGGCACGAAGCCGATGAACTCGCAGACGGCGTCGAAAGGCTCGACGGGCAAACCAGCGAGCACGCTGGCCTCGTCGTCGATGTCAGTAATAATCTGTTTCACATTTGCGGGCACTTCGTCCTTGCGTGTGCCTCGGTTGAGCAGCCACAGCTCATGGCCGCTCGCTGCTAACTGTCGGGTGATGGCACTGCTGATGGTGCCAGTGCCACCAATCATTAAAATCTTCATAATGTCTTATGGTTTTAGTTAGTGTCAGCCAGCGCGTCGATCCAGCACAGGAAGGCGACGAGCGAGGCGTTCCAGTTAATAGCAATCTCATTGGAGGCGTAGGACCCGGCGGCGTCGACGTACGACTCGTCAGGAACGTCCGAGGGATAGGCAGCGTTCTGCATATCGCGCTTGTCCTGCTGTCCAGGGTTCGGGCCACCGACAAGCATACCGGGGAATGGAGCCTCGACAGCGTCGGCTTCCGAGGGGCGGTGGTGAGGGTGCATCGGCGATTTGTCACCGAAGCCAGTAACATAACAATAGCCGGTGGCGTTGCGGCCCAGCAGGTAGTCGGCGTTCTGCAGGGCGTAGTGGCGGTATTTCTCCGTGCCCGACATCTTGTCGGCATAGAGCAGAGCCAGAGCCTGACAGCAGCAGTGCTCGGCCAGACAGCCCCAGCCGAAGTCATGCGGACTGTTGCCGTATGGCGACTGGAAAGATGACTGCGCAACGCCCTCGATGGCTTTGTCGCAGTAAGCCGTCAGTTGCTGGAGCATCGCTTCGCGCAGGGGATTGCTGGCATCGGCCAGGCACTCGAAAGCACCGAGCGAGGCGACATTGCCCCAAGAGGGCGTGGTAAACTGCTTCGGCTGATACTGGCGCGCGTCGTCGAGATAAGTCTGCCTGCCCGTCAGTCGCCAGAGCGCCGTGGCTGCCCAGAAGAACTCATCGGCGGCACTCATGTCACCATAGGTGCCGGTGGTCACGGCGGGATCCTTCAGCGTGTTCTGCATATAAAAAGCTTTTGGATGCTCCTTTGCCCACTGATAGGCACGCTCGGCCATCGCTGCGGCCTGGGCACTGAAGCCGGGATAGTCCTGCTGATAAGGCTCGAAGAGGCGGGCGGCATCGGCCATCACGGCGGCGAAGTCGAGCGTGGCGGTGACACTTTTCGCCACGACATAGCGCGGCTGTTTACAATCTACCGGCATGACGAAGCCCTCGAAGTTCGGATTCGTCAGCTTGTGGTACACGCCACCGTCGTAGGGATCCTGCATCGTGAGGAACCACCGCAGGTTGAACATCATCTCATCCAAAAGGTCGGGCGTTGCGTTACTGCTCTCGGGAATGTCAGTCTTGAGCCGGGCAAAGTAGTAGGGCTGCTGCTCGTAGGCGGCGAACATGAGGCCGATGCTGAAGGCCGAGTTCACCACATATTTATTATAGTCGCCCGCGTCATACCAGCCATAAGGCGAACTGATAACGGTGCCGGCAGGCCTCAACGACGAGGCGGCCGAGTTGTGTACCAGCACTTTTGTGTCCGCATGCCCCAACGGACGACTGTAAACAGCGTCATCGATAGCCACACCCGAACGGATAAGGTAGAAGAGGCGCAACGATGCCTGAGCAATATGACGATACGGCTGCTCGCTGACATGCAATACACACGACTCGCCGCCAATGCTCACACGGTAGTCGCCTGTGGCTGTCAAATCGCCAAGACTGACCACGTAACGTGTCTTCTGCGACAAGGGTGACACTGCCTTACGCACCGTTTTCGCCTTCAGCGTCTTCCCATCGGGCGTTGTCACACGCACTTTGTTGCCAGGATTCGTACCTTCGATTACAATCACCTTCTCTTGCTGGGGATAGCAACCCACCTGGTTGCGCCGGATACTGGTGCGCTGTGCCATGATACTTAGTGGCATCAGGACAGCTAATACTAATAATAATTGTCTCACGTTCGCGGGCATTTTATCGCGTCGTGTGCCACGGTTCAGCAGCCAAAGCTCGTGGCCGCTGGCTGCTAACTGTCGGGTGATGGCACTGCTGATGGTGCCCGTTCCTCTTACTAATAATATCTTCATAGTCTATGATTATGTTTTATCCTGATGATTGGCCGCTTCCTCCAACTGACGGGTGAGGCGGCTGATGTCGTTAGCACTCTCCTGCATACGTGTGGTGATGTCGTCAACTTCGTCAGCCTTCAGGCTGTGGCGACTGGCGGTGAGCACCTGCGCGAAGCCGCTGATGATGTTGAGCGGCGTGCGTATCTCGTGATACATGTAACGGATGAAGTCGGCCTTGCGGCGGTTGGTTTCCTGCTTCAGCTGAGTGGCACTGGCAAGCTCGTTGTTACGCTGCACCAGTTCCTCATTGACGCGACGGATATCGCTGACCGATTTAGCGAGCGACTGCTG
>Ga0310786_10002771_pt1 | contig 26284 bp, 26 predicted proteins | sample AusTroGonzalo_MG_FD_203881 | JGI IMG/M metagenome (GOLD analysis project Ga0310786, IMG submission 203881) | Bovine rumen microbial communities from tropical cattle in Woodstock, Queensland, Australia - Gonzalo_03 (v2) (version 2) | ecosystem: Host-associated > Mammals > Digestive system >...
TATTCCATTCCAGATTCAGAGCCAACCATTTGTGACATCTTGGGATCAAGAAATCTCTATCTACCCAAATCCTGCTACGACAGTACTGAATTTGAGTAGTACTGAGATGATGGATTTCAGTATTTCTATCACAGACATCACAGGTAGAGTGATCAGTACCGAAAGAGTATTGGATTCATCTCACGTGATAGATGTATCAAATCTGACATCAGGGATTTATTTGCTTAGTCTGGAAACACCAGAAGGAGCGAGCAAGGCCGTGAAGTTTGTGAAGAGGTAAGAAACAAAAAGAGCCGCAGATGCGGCTCTTTTTTTGTTAGTATGCTCTGGCGAACAATACACGTTGTTTGGAGGGCTTGCCTGTGAGGATGCACTTGCCTTCTTCCAAGGGATTGTTGAAGGGGATGCAGCGGATAGTAGCTTTCGCCTTCTCCTTGATTAGTTCTTCAGTTTCTGGAGTGCCGTCCCAGTGGGCGTACACGAAACCCGCCTGGTCGTCGAGGATATCTACAAACTCGTCCCAAGTGTCGGCCTTGCGGGTGTTCTCCTCACGGAATTTTACCGTACGCTCAAACAGGTTCTGCTGGATTTCTGCCAACAGTGCCTCCACCTCAACATCCAAAGTCTCGAGCGGCATATTGACTTTCTGCAGGGTATCGCGGCGGCACACCTCTGCTTGGTGGTTCTCCAAATCGCGGGGACCTACAGCAATGCGCACAGGCACACCTTTCACCTCATATTCATTAAATTTCCAACCCGAACGTTTAGAGTCATCATCGTCATACTTCACACTAATACCTTTCGCTTTCAGCTTCTGAATCAGCGGCTGTATCTTTTCGGTAATCTGACCCAGTTGTTCTTCACTCTTATATATAGGAATAATAACCACTTGAATAGGAGCCAAAGCCGGCGGCAACACAAGACCGTTATCATCAGAATGCGTCATAATCAACGCCCCAATCAAACGGGTGGAAACGCCCCAAGAAGTAGCCCAAACGTATTCCAATTGGTTTTCCTTATTCAAGAACTTCACATCGAAAGCCTTGGCGAAATTCTGACCCAAGAAATGCGAAGTACCAGCCTGCAAAGCTTTTCCGTCCTGCATCAATGCTTCGATACAGTAGGTATCATCAGCGCCAGCAAAGCGCTCGTTGGGCGATTTCACACCTCTCACCACTGACATGGCCATGTGTTTTTCGGCGAAATCGGCATATACATTCAGCATCTTGCGGGTTTCCTCGATAGCCTCCTCACGGGTAGCGTGGGCGGTATGGCCTTCCTGCCACAAGAACTCAGCAGTTCTGAGGAAGAGACGGGTACGCATTTCCCATCTCACCACATTGGCCCACTGGTTGCACAGGATGGGCAGGTCGCGATAGGATTGAATCCAGTTTTTATAAGTATCCCAGATGATGGTTTCAGAAGTAGGACGGACAATCAATTCCTCTTCCAGTTTGGCCTCGGGATCTACCACTACCCCACCGCCATTGGGATCATTTTTCAGACGATAATGAGTGATTACCGCGCACTCTTTGGCGAAGCCTTCCACATGATGAGCCTCGCGGCTGAAGAAGGATTTCGGAATAAATAGCGGAAAATATGCATTTGTGTGTCCAGTTTCCTTGAACATTTTGTCTAATGCATCGTGCATTTTCTCCCAGATTGCATAGCCATAAGGCTTGATGACCATGCACCCTCTGACGGCCGAATTCTCCGCTAAATCAGCCTTTTTCACAACATCATTGTACCATTGAGAATAATTTTCTGCTCTTGTTGAAAAATCTTTTGCCATAATGATGGGTATTTGCTAAACTTTTTAGTATTTTTGTCGTCAATAAATTTGAGTTTGCAAAGATAAAAAAATTATGGACTTAAATTAAAAGGAGGTTCGTCATGAAAAAGAAAATTTTGCTTTCGGTCGTTTCACTGGCATTAATTATGTCAGCCTGCAAGTTAGACTCAAGCGTCTATTATGATGACGTATACACGACTTCGAGCGACAAGCAATACGAAACAGTGAGCGTCAACACCGCAGATGAAACATACGACAACACCTCTTCAGATAATTATGTATATGAAGAGAATTATACAGAAGCCGCGGCTGCTCCCGCCTATTCTTCTTCAGAAACCTACACGGACGGTGGTGGTACCACTTACGTTACCAACAACTATTATTATGACAGTGATGACTATTACGACTATGCCTACACTGCCAGAATCAGACGTTTCCACAGCCCGGTCTGCTACAGCTGGGGTTACTACGACCCGTACTATACCAATCTGTACTGGTATGACTGCTATCCCGGCAACTGGGGTGTGAGCATCTACTTAGGCTATGACTGGTACTGGCCGAGATACTATCGTCCCGTTTACACCTACGGATACTGCAGCTACGGTTTCGGTTTCTCATGGGGTTGGGGCAGCGTCTACTGCGGAAACAGATGGCACCATGGCTATCCTGGCTACTACGCCTATGGTTACGGCGGATACAGACACGGCTATCACGATGGTTACAGACATGGCTACTATGATGGAATACACGCCGGTTATTATCACAACAACTACGACCGCAACAGATCATTCACTTACGGCCACTTCAACCGCAATGGGGTTAACAATGGCAAAGCCAAAGACCGCGACTACGACAGAGGCAACCGTCCCGACATGGCAGGCGGCTATGGAGGTGGAAGCAGCAGCGGCATGGGGGGTGGCAACTACACCAACAGTCCATACGCCAACTACTACGGCAGCGGTGTCAATGCCGGAGCCAACGGCAGAGGGGTAAACCCCAGCAGCAGCTTCAGCGAAAGATATGAGGCGATCGTATCATCAGGAGCTATAAAAGATAACGGACGCGGCAAGGTTCCCGCCGACGCCGCTACCAAGACTCCTCCCACTACAACTAACAACAATAGTGCAGCCACTAGAAATCCTGCTCCTAATACCAATACTGGCACCACTACCAAGACTCCTTCCCCTACAACTAACAACAACGGTACCGCCACTAGAAATCCTGCCCCTAACACTAATACTGGCGCTGCCACCAAGACTCCTCCCACTACAACTACTAACAACAATAGTGCAGCCACTAGAAATCCTGCTCCTAACACTAATACTGGCACTGCCACCAAGACTCCTTCCACTACAACTAGCAACAATAGTGCCGCCACTAGAAATCCTGCTCCTAATACCAATACTGGTGCCGCTACCAAGACTCCTCCCACTACAACTAACAACAATAGTGCAGCCACTAGAAATCCTGCTCCTAACACTGGCAGACCCACCACCATCACTGGTGACCCCTATTCCAGCAAAGCACCCGCTACCAACACTAACAGACCCTCTACAAACACAAGGACTCCTGCTACCACCAGCACTTCCACAAACAACAGCAATGCAAGACCTTCAGGCAACAGCAACAATTCTAACAACAGCGGTTACGCCAGACCTTCTAACACCCCCTCAAACGGCTCAAATGGTTCAACCAGCAGAAGTAACAGCAACTCCTACTCAAAACCTTCAAGCAATGGCTCCAGCAGCACTCCCAGCTACTCCAGACCGTCTGGCAATTCAAGCAGCTCGTCTGAAAGTTATTCAAGACCTTCCAATAGTTCTTCCAGCAGCTCAAGCAATAGAAGCAGCAGCAGTTCCTACTCAAGACCTTCCAACAGTAGCAGTTCTCCCAGCAGAGGTTACTCAAGCCCAAGCAGTTCAAGACCTAGTGGAGGAAGTTATTCAGGAGGTAGCCGTCCCTCAGGAGGTTCCTTCTCTGGCGGTGGAGGCTCTAGAGGAAGTGCCCCTTCAGGCAGAAGATAAATTCAGAATTCAAAATACAAAATTCAAAAGCATCTCTAAACGAGGTGCTTTTTTTATTATGGACTTGCGTAGAATAAAAAAAACACGTATTTTTGCTTGTTTATAAGTCAAAAATGATGATAGCACTGACCATTCTATATCTCTTTGGAATACCATTAACGGTGATGCTGATGGCCAAACGATGGCCTATCATTCAGAAAATCAGCCCTATGGTCATCCTATATCTGATTGGCCTAGCGCTAGGCAACACTGTGCTGTCCAATGATACTGTTACTCCTATTTGCACTAACATTTCAAATGTGGTGGTATTGATGGCCATACCTTTGATGCTGTTGGGCTGTAACTTCAAAATGTGGTCCACGAAAGCAGTTGTCAAGACCTTTATGGTGGGCTTATTCAGCGTATTATGCGTTACCATTGCGGGTTTCTATATCTTTCATCCGATGGCTGATGCCGCCCAGGTATCCAATGCCGACTATGCTAAAATCAGTGCCGTGATGACGGGCATTTACACCGGAGGCATCCCCAATCTCGCACCCGTTTCCAAAGCCGTGAACTTACCCAACAAGCTTTTCCTGATGGTTTCAGGCTACGATTTGATTGTCACGGGTTTATACCTTATTCTGATTGTATTTTTCGGTGAACCAATAATTCGTAAAGTATTCAAAATTAATCATATAAAAACCAAAGATACGGCTACGTCCATAGCTCATAAGGATTCAAGCGTCAAGTATAAGAATTTCAAATCAATTCTTTTCAACAGATCAATTTCCATAGTCGTCGCCTTTGTTGTGGTGGCCATCTCGTACGCCTTGTCGCTGATTATTCCGTTGGAAAACAGCACTGCGGTGATTATCATCCTGCTCACCACCCTCTCCTTGCTGCTTTCCTTCACCAAACCCGTTAAACGTTTGGAGGGAACCTTCGACTTAGGTTTGTATTTTGTGTATGTTTTCTGCCTGGCGGTAGCTACTATGGTCAACATCCACGACATGGAGTTCTCCAAACATCTCTTCATATTATATTATATTGCCTTCGCCGTATTCGGGTCTTTGGCCTTACAAATTATTCTGGCCAAAATTGTAAAGATTGAAGGAGACCTTGTGTTAGTCAGTTCCATTGCGCTCATCAACTCTCCACCTTTTGTCCCTATGGTGGCTGCTGTACTGTACAATAAAGACATCATACTTCCGGGCATCGCCATCGGATTATTGGGTTATGCCATTGGTAATTACCTCGGAATCGGCATTTTCATGCTGCTATCGTAAACGAAACACCAATATCTATGCGGAAGTGGTCTAACACAACCCTTTCTTTTCGCAGATACTCGAAAAAAAATTACTTTCCCCTCCGAAACGCCCGCGGACTCTTCCCCACCGACCGGCGAAAGAAAGTACCGAAGTGACTTTGGTTCTGGAAGCCTAGGCGGTCGGCGATATCTTGCACTGGAAGTGCTGTAGTCAACAGCAGTAGCTTCGCCTGACGGATGAGATTGTAATTGATACACTCACCCGCACTCCTACCTGTAACTTGTTTCACCACATTGGCAACATACTTGGGAGATAGACACAACTCATTGGCATACCAATCAATACTGTGATGCTCATGACAATGCATTTCGACTAAAGCCAAAAAACGCCCCGACAACTCTTCCGCACGAGAGAGAAAATAAAGTGTGGGGAAAGAATTGTCGTACAAACCATATACAAAATACACCATTGAACGCACGAGATTGAGTGCCACCTCACGTACATTGCTTACGCTTGGAGCTTGTATAACCTCGATTAACAAGTCAAAGTAATGCAGAACCGACTGTGTCTGCTGCTTCGACATGGGAAAAACCGGACGCATATATGCCCGCACATGCGCATCCCCTGAAAAATTCAGATGCAAATCCTCTGCAAACTGTGGAGAGTAACTCAACACGTATTGCACCATATCCTCGCTAGCATCATCCACACTAAGTACCTGGTTAATCAAAATGGATGAAAAACATGGAGCTTTCATCTCATATAGCTGGTGATTGATATGTGCTTTAATCTCACCTCTCACAAGAAGATTCATGGCATATACGGAAGTCTGGAAATACTCTGGCATAGACGTTGCCCTTCCCTCCATGACAGTCAGTCGCAAATCATCGCCAAGACTTACCAGACTTGTTATATTGTCAACCTCCCGTAACACAGGCAATTTTTCCAATGGATTATTCCCAATCATGCATCAAGTAAATTAAAACAATTTTCAGTTGCAAAGATACAATAATTCAATGAAAACTTTTCACAAAATGTGTAAAATAGAACAATTTTAAAAGCAACAGGAATATTGCAGACTAAGATAAAAGACGTATCTTTGCATGTTGAAAACTGAAAACTGAAAACTGAAAACTGAAAACTGAAAACTGAAAACTGAAAACTGAAAACTGAAAACTGAAAACTGAAAACTAATCACTGACCCCTGACCACTGATCACTAACCCCTAAAACCTAAAACCTAAAAAATATGAAACGACTTTTAACACTTTCCCTTTTTGTGCTGATGTGCCTTTTCGCTGCGGCGCAAACCACCATCAGCTTCAAAGGGCAAGATGACGACGGACAGCAAGTACAGCTGGACCGTGTGGTCATCACCAACCACAGCAAAGGATGGCAACAAACCCTTTACTGGCCAGAAACCAGTCTGACCCTAAAAAACGGAACCGATATTGACAATATTGCAGGGGCAAATGACAATACGCCCTTACGGTTATCGCAAAATAATCCCAATCCCTTCAACGGCAGCACCCATGTGAACCTGACATTGGCTGACGCAGGTGAAGTGAACATAGAAATCACTGATATGAATGGTCGTATTGTAGAGACATTGTGCACCGCGTCTCTACAACCAGGAACCCACCAATTCCGTATCAACCTTGCCAATGCCGGCACCTACATTCTGACTGCCCGCCAGGAGAAAAAAGTGTCCTCCATCAAGATGGTGTGCAACGAGGGAAGAGGGGCTGATAAAATTGATTATAATGGCATCTCTGGATCAAATAATTATTTGCCCCAGACTGGCGACCAGATGGAATATGTGGGTTATGCCACCCTCAACGGCATGGAAGTGGAGAGCCAGCACATCGCTGAAGCGAAAGTCACCGAAAAGACCTTCACATTTCAGTTTGTTAAAAGAAAGGCTGTAACTCCTTCCGAAGAAAATGGCATTTTTACCTCTTCAAAAGAAAAATCCGGGAATGCCAAACCGGCAGATGATACTGAAGGCTTCCGCGTGGCCTTATCGCTGAGTCCTTTCTCGCTGAACCAGTTTGAGCAAGGATACAGCTTTGTTATTGGAGACAGTGTAGCCACCACTCCTGAACAGTTGCAGAGCATCTACCGCAGTCTCGGCTCTACTGAAATGTATGTGAGAATCGCCACCAAGCGCCACAAAACCGCCGAGAACACCACTGACGGGGAACCCGACGAGAATGCCAACGTCCACACCTTTGACCAAGGATTGCGCTTGTGCAGAATAGCCGCTTCTCTGAATATCCCCATCAATCCTGAAATCATGTGTGCCTACACCTACATGGATATGGACCGTGTGCAACCCCCTCGTTTTGAAGAGTATCCTGAAATTTATGCCTTACAAAACGGCAAAGACTGGTCGGAGTTATCACTCGAAGATGTGTGCAGGGTTTTGGAAGCCTACGGAGAGTTCGTCGCTGACTCCATATTAGCCACGGGCTGTACTGTCAACAACTGGAATCTCGGCAACGAGGCCAATTTCGGTTTTGCAGGTATTGGCATGGGCGTAAAAACCGCCATAGATGCCAAATTAGGGAAAGCATCGGCCATGAAACGCTATATGGCATCCATGTTCTCGACATGGTGGCTGAAGAAACATGTATGGAGTTACAACGTCAAAGAGTTTGCCGCTGTGAAGGCAGGCATCTTAAAGGCATACGCAAAAGCTGGAATTGACGCTTCCAAGGTCAAGTTCTCCACCCATATCGCCACGGTGGTCTTCACACCAAGAACCAGTGCCTCCTACTTCCGATACATGAAAAAACACGGCTATGCCATGGAAACCGCAGGTATAAGCTATTACCCAAGTGCTCCAGCTATGTCGTTCAACAAGAAAAAACTGCTGACCAAAACCATCACCAAAATCAACAAGAAATGTGGCACTCCCGTATTCATTGGTGAGTTCTCCTACCCCTCGGGCAAGATGGAAGGTCCTTTCGCCGGTTGGAACAAGAAACTGAAAGGCTACGAGAAAGACCAGCAGGGACAGGCCAATATCTACAGAGATGTAATGAACTGGGGCAAGACTCACGGCATGGCCGGTATCCGTTACTGGGCACCCGACTATGAAGGCTGGTACGCCATGTCCATGTTTGAGTTCTCTAACAAGGTGGGCAAAGCGAAAACTATCTTGAAGACACATAATGAGATTGTTGGCGATTAGGTAGAAGGTAGAAGGTAGAAGGTGGGAGGTAGGAGTTAATGAGATAATGGGCCAATTGAATTAGCAAATTAGTTAATTAGCAAATGTGCAAATTATTGAATTTTGAATTTTGAATTTAATTATATGACAATGAAGAGAATCATTATATTGACAATAGCATTAACATGTGGATTAATGGCGTTTGCCCAAAACAGCAAATCCGGGTTACCCGGATTGAAAGGGTTGAACTTTGGAGTTGGCATTCCCATTGAATGCTACGACATAAAGGCCGCTGGCTTTAATCTCCACATCGGTGGTGATTTCACCTATCCGATCAGCGACAAGTTCGCCATGGGCTTTTACATCAGCGGAGGTGGCGGTTTCTTAGGCACTTTTAAGCCATACAACGAATACGACAAATACTCAGCCGTCATCAAACTATCGGCAGGCCTGCTGATGGAGTTTGGCGACATCAACAACAAGCCTTTCATTCTTGGCATTGGTCCAGGCACTGGCTTAGGCTATGTGGATATGGACTTGGTTTTGCCCATCGAATTCCGTTTTGGCCGCCAGTTTTCCAACAACTGGTACATCATGGGCGAACTCGTCTATGGCGTTTCCCTGGCTAAAGAAACGAGATGCATCGAGCCCGCCATCCGCGTAGGTTACAACTTCGGGCATAAGGCAAAGAAGAAGAAATAGGCGACTCTTTCAACCCATCACCACTGCCTCCACCGGCACAATGCTGTCCATGAGTCCGATACGGGTGTCGGAGACGTGGCGCTTGAGGCCGGTGTAGGACAAGGAGGCAATTTTTTTTCGTGCAACCGTCTTGTATTCGAAATTTATTGTAATTTTGCAGCAAATTTCGAATAGGCAATTTTATGGAAGCATACGTAAAAAGAAACACCTATCTTAACCGACTGATTGACAGGAAGGATAATGGCTTGGTTAAAGCCATAACCGGACCTCGTCGTGCCGGAAAATCTTTCCTATTAAACCCCATCTTTAGGAATTATCTTATCGCACAAGGCATTCCGGAAGACCATATCATCAATATCTCTTTCGATATTGAAGATGAAGATACGCCTCAGGAATTGCTTGACAGGGAAAAACTGAAGGATTACCTGTATTCTAGAATCGTATCAAAGACCGAACCTTATTATGTCTTTTTGGATGAGATTCAGGAGGTTGATGGTTTTGAAAAGATTGTCAATGGGTTGAATAACCGTTCAAATGTAGATGTGTATATTACTGGAAGCAACTCCAAATTTCTATCCAACGATATTATAACGATTTTCCGTGGCCGCAGTGACGAAGTGAACATTATGCCATTCACCTTCAAGGAGTTTTGCCAAGACAGGAAAGAATCTGTCAGTGAGTTATGGAAAGAATACTACACTTACGGAGGCCTTCCAGCACTTCGCAGGATGCAAACTTACGAGCAGAAGGTTTCCTATCTTCAAAGGCTTTGGAAAAAGACCTATCTTGATGACGTGGTGGAAAGACATCACGTGGAAAATCGGGAAGCACTTGAAGCTATTACCGACGCCTTGTGTTCCTCGGTAGGTTCACTGACAAACACCACACGAATTACCAATACGTTAGCAAGTGTAAGAAAAATCAAAATAACCGATGACACGGTCGCCAAATACATTGGGTACCTCGAAGAAGCATTCCTATTCAACGAAGCTAAGAGATATAACATTAAAGGGAATAAGCACTACGAGAATATCAAGAAATACTATTCAGTTGATGTTGGATTGAGAAATTCCCGTCTGAACTACAGGCAACTGGAACAGACTCATCTGATGGAAAATGTCATATTCAATGAACTACTACATCGCGGTTATGTGGTTGATGTTGGGGTAATTGAAGTCCGGATTATGAAAGATGGCAAATCGGAATACAAGCAGTATGAAGTTGATTTCATCGCGACTAACGGCAATGAGAAATACTACATCCAATCGGCATACGAACTCTCAAGCGACGAAAAGCGTGAACAGGAACTCAATTCGTTGAAGCGGATAGACGACTCTTTTCAAAAAATTGTCATCGTCAAAGACGACATTATGCCATATCGCAATGAAAAGGGTATTTATTTTACAGGTTTGATTCAGTTCCTGACCACCGACAAGTTAGTTCCCTAACTTCGCCTCCACCGGCACGGTGCTTTCTATCAAGCCGATGCGGGTGTCGGAGGCATGGCGGTTGAGGCCAGTGTAGCATAAGAAGGCGTCAAATTAATGATATAGGGTGACATGAATGACATCGCGAATCCAAACAAAAACCAATATCCTCATGCCTTTGCATCATAAAATTCTTCTACCATTGCATACAACTTGCTTGTAAATTGATCGATAGTCATACTTCTACGAAGAGCATCTTCGATAGAGCATTTGCGAGGTACAACAGGCGTATGCTCAACGCAACCTGTAGAGTGGTTATGTGTGCTTTCGACAAAAACATCCATGTGCTGCTTGAACTCTTCCAGTCTTTTACGGCACGCCTCGGCATTATCGGGCAAGATGTCAATGCCGTAGCAGGAGCCGACAGCAATCAAGCTCTTGAATTCCCAATCGGTTTGGGATTTAATGTCTTGCAGAAGAGAAAGTTTGCGACGGAGGATCTCAATGAGGAAGTTGCCGTCGCCGCAGGCGGGCTCGAGGAAACGGCTGTCGAGCCGGAAAGACTCGTCACGCACCAGGTCGAGCATGGCATTCACCTCGCGGGGATTGGTGAACACCTCACCATGGTCAGCCACCCTCTGGCGGCTTTTGATTTGGGATTTAGGGTTTTCGTTACTGGGCATAAAACAATCGTGGAACTTCAAGAAGTCAGTAGGAGCGAAAACGCTTTATAATATGTTAGTTATCTTTCTATTCTTTTATTGTTTCGTGTGTATTGTTCGTTTTTATTTAATATTTGGTGCAAGGATATGTATTTTATTCAAATTATGCAAAAAATAATGTATTATGTCACCTCTCATCCCCCTTCTCCCTCATAAACTCATCACAGACATACAAATCCCCATAAAGGTACAGCCCGGTGGATTTGTCGTGGAGGTCGGCGCAGGTTTGACTTTCGTAGAACAGCTGCAACGCTTTCTCGGGCGCAATGTTCAAGCGCTTGGCCAACTCTACGGAGATGGCCCCAATGCGGTTGCTCATGATGATTTCCTGAATAACAGGGGATTTAATGGGATCTTCAGATTGATTCTGTTCCATCGAAAATCAGGTATTTGTTGACTAATTCCTGTGAAAGGATACACATCTGGTTGTTGGGCTGGTGCTGGGATAGACGAATAAGTGCGGTGTCTTCGTCCATCAAACCCGCCATATAGAGGTTGACCGTGTCAACCACACGGTCGTTGGCTACACCGCCTTCTATATAATCGTAGTCATCGGCAACATTCTGCCCCCGACGGCTGGCCACTATGAATAGCAACCAATCTCTGTCGTACGCCGTGAAGACCTTGCAGCGGGCTTCTTTCAGTATTGCATCACGATTCAAACGATATCGGTTAATGATTGGTGACAATTTCCTTCGGTCTGCCACCAAAGCAGCCCAGTCAGCAGCCTGCTTGCGCAAATCGGTGACATAAAAGCCCTGGCCAAAGTCCAAATTGAGACGTCCGAATTTACAGATGGGAGACTCAACCTTTTCTGTTCCACCATGATATACGACTATCTCCCTCATTTCTTTGCCTCCCAATTGTTCATACATTCAACTAACCCCTCCGCAAGCTTTTCACGACTCTCGGTATGAAGTGTTTCGTAGTGGGGAAGTATATATTGCTCAATCAGATTCACACGTTTCATCCGCTGGTACACCTCTTTATATGACGTGCCCAACCATCGTGCGGTGGTCTCGATGCAGGTAGCCACAAAAGCCATAACCATCTGCGTTTTTGATATTTCAACAAGATTTTTCATCCCTGACGAGCAATATTATTTCATCCTGCAAATGTACATAAAAACTTTGGATTACATACAGACAAACAAAGATATTCTACCATAACAGAAAAAAATCAAAATTTTACCTCACCACAAACCTCGCGGTTTCCCTGAAGTCTTTACCCTTTATCTGCAAGAAATAGACTACTTTTTCTAATGCTGATATGGAAATTGTGCCGGAAGTGGAACCTGTCCGCACCTCTTGCCCCAAGACATTGAAAATGGAATACTCTGCCGTTTCGGAGGGAAGATTTTTGATGTATAGAACATCCGACACTGGATTGGGATAAACTTCTATCGGCTGTTGACAAGGAGTCTCTTGGACAGCGAAAGGCGTTTGTGTCGGAATGATATTCACGATTATTCCCTCCAACTTGGTCATGCCATAATAGAAATCCGGATCTGGGATATAATACCAGTTGTCTAAAGAGCCACCATAGCCAAAGTTAATATGGAACTTGCCATCCTCTGGACGATAGCCATCGACCACGACATTGTGGCCAACCGTTCCCGCTGGATTTTCAACAGCCAAATGGGCGGGATAACCGGCTTGCAAATTGGAGATTAAAGTGGCATACATTACCGAATCGGCTTCACGAAACAACTGGCAATCCATAAAGCCAAAGCGTTGGTATGCCGCAAACGCCTGATCCACCGCAAAAGTGCCGGAAGCTTGCGAAGTATAGATCTGTGTGCATGCTGTTCCACAGGCAAAAACCACGGCAGCAGCCTGTAAATCAGAAAGTTCTTCGCCACGCTGGAAAGTGGCATCGACGGAATCCAACAACTCGTTCAACTGCGGAAATGACGGGAACTGCAAGCTTGCCCAATCGTCATCAATATTATAATTGCGGCCAGCATAGTTGTGGGCATAATCATCATTATCGGAGAAACGGGTATTTTGTGTCGTTCGCAAATAATTGATAATCTGACCCATGGCTATTGCAGGGCATCCTGCAAGACTATACGAATTGCCATTCATCGGATCTCTTGGGCAAAGCTGATTATATGGATAATCTTGATCCCAACTTGAATTCAGCAAGCCTTCCGAGCGAAGCAATGGAGGATTGGAAGCCTGGATTTCCACTGTCTTAAGAAGGGGACTCTGAGCCCAAACATTCAAGGTGCAGACAAAAATCAACAGGGAAGAAACCATCGTCATTCCCCAAAGACGCCAATGTATACGTATCTTCATTTTCAACATATTGTTTTTTTTATGGTTAGAAGGTGAGAAGGTTAGAAGGATTACAGGATTATGAATTTTGAATTTTGTAACCTAAAACCTATTTAATTAGAACAAATTCTGATTACGGCCGCAAAGTTACGACAAAAAAATTCAGAAGCCCCAAATAAAATTCCACATTCAATTTTACTTTTATATCTTTGCAGGGTATAATATAGTGTTAGCCAACTAAAAAATATGCCAACAGACCACGATATCATTTATGCCATGAAAAAGAATCCTGAAAAGGGGTTCAATATGCTCACGGCGGCATATATGGAGCCGGTATATTGGCATATCCGCCGTTTAGTGGTGGCACATGACGACGCACAGGACGTGCTGCAGGAAACTTTTGTTCGTATCTTTCGCGCTTTTGACCAGTATAAGCCAGAACTTTCTCTAAAATCCTGGATCTTTCGTATCGCCACCAATGAATCTCTTCGTTTTTTAGATCAGCGACAAAGGAAAAAAACGCTTTCATTGGATGAAGCCTCCGAAGATATTTTCAACCTAAAGGCTGATGAATATGTTGATTACAATGATGTTATGGCCATAAAATTGCAGCAGGCGGTTCACGCGTTACCCCTCAAGCAGCAACTGGCTTTCAACCTCCGTTATTTCGATGATTTGTCGTACGAAGAAATAGCAGAAATAACAGATTCCGAAGCGGCCAATGTGAAAGCCAATTATCACATTGCCAAAGAAAAGATTGTTCAATACATAAAAAATCACGATTAACATATGGAAGAAATTTTTGATTTAGAGGAATTTGGACGAAGGATGCCTTATACTGTTCCAGAAGGATTTTTTGAGCAGATGGAAGAAACGCTAAAAAGGACAATGTCGGATTCGGATAAAAAGAAGAATTCAGCAGAAAACAAGACCAAGCACCGCAAGCTTCTATATAGGATAGCGGCTGCGATGGCGGCAGTGATTCTCCTGGCAGTCATTGTACGTGCGTTTTGGCCTGCAACGGAAAGTTCGGGAAACAGTAATGAACAGGTGGAGTTGGTCTTTAACCAACTGAGTGAGGAAGAAAGTTTTAAACAAGTGGAACAGGCTTTCAACCAACTGAGTGAGGAAGATCAAGATTTCTTATTGGAAGTTTATGAAAATGATGTTTTTCTATATCAATAAAAATATTTGATTATGAACAAGTTAAGTAAAATCCCAGGTTTATTGTGTCTATTATTGATAAGTTGCTCTATGCTTATGGCACAAAATGGCGACAAGCAAAAAATGAGTCGCGAACAACTGGTGGAAAAACAGGCTAAACATATTGCTGTTGAGCTGTCATTGGCGTTCGATGATACGGTATACAAGCAGTTTATACAGACCTATTGCGCTTATCAGAAGGATATATGGGCTTTAGGGCCACGTATTCCCGAATTGACTAACAATATGAGTGATGATGAGGTGGAGAAAATACTTCAAGCACGTTTCGAACGAGGTATGAAAATCATAGACATCCGTGAAAAATACTATCACAAATTTTCAAAATTTCTCACTGCCAAACAAATCAACAAAATGTATGAAATGGAACGGGCTATGATGCATCGTTTGGCAGATAATCACAAGGTGTCTAAAAAGAAATAAAATGAAAATCAAAAATATTATACTTGTCCTTGTAGCACTTTCTCTTGTCGCTTGTCATAAAAAAACAAAAATCGAGACCAGGATTATCACTTTACCTGCAGAGCAGCAAGCCTGTCAAGAAAATGCGTATGCCGTTGAACCGTTTACTGGTGGCCTTCGCCTCAACTTCCAGATGTCAGGCATCACACACATCGAACTGGAAAGTGTGGATGGTTATGCCATTGCAGGAACTGCTCAGGTGACGAGCATTGATGGACAAAACTGCACAATAGAAGTAACTGAAAATCAATCCATCATAACTTTTAGGGCAGTTTCCGGCAGCACACTAACAGCAGGACATGATTACCGCATTGTCACCTTTCCATGCGACATATACGGAGGTTACAGACTCTCCTTGTACAAGGATGGATTAGTGGCACATTATTTCGGTGTGCATCAGGTGATTGAAGGAGGCAAGTATATTGCACCGCTGGACTTGGACGAGAGTGAGCTTGAGTTTGTTGACCCCTCAGCTCCCTTTGTGGAAGATGAACGCCCTGGATTGAATGCGGCCACCAGAGCGGCTTTGCATCGTTATCAAGCAAATCCAACAGAAGAAAACAAGAACGCCTTATTGGAGCAATTAGGCATCAATTATGACAAAGTGGTAGCCCGCAAGAAGGCCAAACTGCGTCAATTGGAGAGGGAAGCTCATGACCAACATCTCATTGACGAAATGCAGGCCATTGTGGATGAGATGGTTGCAAACCGCGATATCCGAATTATGCAACAATTCCTACGGCTTATAGACCCTCGTGAAGACGACAATCCTAACGACGAATGGCTGGTTCTCAGAGGTGCCCCCGAACAGAACGCCTATATCGGTTATGCTCCCGTTACCAATGCGGAATATGCGGCATTCAACCCCAATTATAGCTATCCGTCTGAGAAAGACCGTTTTCCCGTGGTCAATATCACCTATTACGAGGCCGTAGCCTATTGCGACTGGCTCAGCACGTCCGACGCCATCCATGAGTATCGTCTTCCGACTGAAAATGAATGGATTATGGCAGCGGGACACATGCCCAAGGATGTCGTGATGAACACCAACCACATAGAGAGTGGCCTGACCTCAGTAGATGCCTATGCCCAAACAACGGGTTCCTGTGGTGGCATTGACTTCTGGGGCAACTGCTGGGAATGGACCTCCACGCAGAATGCCTCCGGCTATCATATCGTGAAAGGCGGTGCCTGGAACAGTAGCCGTGACGAATGCCGCACCGAATATTCCGATGCCGTACGCAATCCTTCTGGAAGCTATCCTAATGTCGGTTTCCGTGTGGTAAGAGTAGATTTGTAACCAATCGGGCCTATAAATAACAATTTTTCGATCCCATTTATTTCGTTCCACGACTTTCATTTTCCTTCCATTTTTTCAAATTAATATTCATTAACATTTTTATTGTATTAATAATCAGTTATTTAATTTATCTAATAAAACATAAAAGCAATTCGTAATAGTTTTAACTGTATCTTTGCAGCCGATTTTGACGAAAGAAATAGTGCAGATTGAATAACCCAAAAATTATCCAACGAACATGAAAATTCTTTTTGTTATTGAAATGATTGACAACCATAATGGAACAAGCGTATCCGCCATGCGCTTTGCCTCAGAACTGAAAAACCGTGGACATGAAGTGAAGATACTGACTACCGGAGAGCCCAAGCCCGACCGCTTTGTGGTACCCAATCGTCACCTGCCGCTGGTCGACCCAATAGCTCAACGTCACGGTTTCCAGTATGCCGAGGCTGATGAAAACATTATTCGAGAAGCATTGGAATGGTGTGATGTGGCACATTGCTACATGCCTTTTGGCTTGGAAATAGCCACAAAACGGATGGCCGAAAAGATGGGAAAGCCCTGTACAGCAGCATTTCACGTACAGCCCGAAAATGTGACGGCCTCTTTCAACATGCAAAATGTGAAATGGATAAACTCCATCATTTACAGCAATTTCAACAAAACATTCTTCAAAGAATTCAAGCGAATACACTGTCCCAGCAACTTCATTGCCGACTATTTGCAAAAACATGGGTACACCAGCAAAATGCACGTCATCAGCAACGGCTGTCCAACGGAATACCACTGGCACAAATGTGCAAAGCCGGCATGGTGTGCCGATAAATTTGTGGTGCTCATGGTCGGCCGACTTTCACCGGAAAAACACCAAGAAATCATATTAGATGCTGTACAGCATTCAGCATACGAGAAACAAATACAAGTGATTTTGGTAGGAACCGGCTTGAGCGAACAAAAATTGCGCAAAAAAGCCGAGAAACTGACCAATCCCCCGCGCATAGGATTTATGTCGGACCAAGATCTGATGGATGTATTGGGATATGCGGATTTGTATGTACACGCGGGCGAAGTGGAACTAGAATCCCTTTCGTGTTTGGAGGCCATGAGCAGCGGATTGGTTCCCCTCATCTCTGACAGTCCACTGAGTGCCACACCACAATTCGCATTAGATGACCGCAGTCTGTTCAAACACAGCGACCCCAAAGCATTGGCACAAAAGATAGACTATTGGATTGAAAATCCAGAAATAAGGAAGAAAATGGGAAGAACCTATGCCAATTTTGCCAAAAGATACAGTCTGACCAATTCTGTAAAGCTTTTTGAAAAGATGTTAAAGGAAGAAATAGCTGAACATGAAACTTCATCCAAAAACAAATAGTAAGAGTCTGCTTCTATTGTTTCTGCTGTTTCCTTTTTTTCTGGCGGCACAACCTTCTGACACCAAATCTCCCATATATAACGATGACGGCTCGGTGACTTTTGTCCTCAAAAAAACTGACAGCCGCCGAGTTAAGCTCTATTGCGACTGCGCCTTACGCAACAGGAAATATAACGTTAAGCTGGAGAACCTGCATTCGGTCCGCATGACCCGTGACCCAAACGGATGGTTCACTTACACCACTCCGCCTCTTGTGCCTGAGGTATATACCTACCAATTTAAATCACACAGACAAAGGCTGATAGACCCCTCTAATGCGGACTCCATACGGATTTCTGACGGGAAACGAAGTGTATTTGTGATTCCCGGCTCTTACATCACCGACTTATGCCTTACCGACTCACTCTGCGGGAAAACGGAACTATGTGCTTTTGTGGATACCGTCAGTGGAAAAACACGCAGCATATTGCTCTACCTGCCGCCACAATATGACGAGTCTGAGCAAACCTATCCTGTTTTGTATCTGCTGCATGGCATAGACGGAAACGAAAAGGCATGGCACGACCGCGGAAGGGCTATACAACTAGCTGACAATCTGATACGACAAGGCAAAGCCGAACCGATGATCATAGTGATGCCCGATGCCAACCCCAAAGAGCTTATCGGCCAGGACGAGCACGTCAGTTTGATGAAAAACCTGCTCCACTACCGCAGCTGGTTCCATTACGATTTTGAGCGCGCATTTCCGGATATGGACAAATTCATATCCGCCCATTACCGCATATCCTCCGACACGAAAATGCGGGCTGTTTGCGGCTTGTCGGCCGGCTCAACCCAATCGGTAACGCTTGCCAAGATGTATGAGAACGAATTCAAATATGTGGGCTTATTCTCCCCCATCGTACACCGTAAGCAACTACCTAAAAGTAAGAACACTATCTATTGGATTGGCAGTGGGAAAACAGACATTTTTCATATTCAGAGCAAGAAATTTGTGAAGAGAATACATCAGCGTCAAATTCCATACATCTATTACGAGACCCAAGGAGGTCACACTTGGCGCAATTGGAGACTCTATTTATCTGAATTTCTGCAATTTATATTTAATAATAATGAAGAAAAAACCATGTAAATCAAAAAAAAATTCACTTTCATTGTAACGTTTTTGCATGTTTACACGTCCTATGGATACAAGACAATGTTTTTATGTAATCAATAAATCAAAAAAATACGACAATGAAAAGAAACATTTATCTGATTTTGGGTATTGTATTATCCATAGCCCTATGTATAGTTTCATGCAAAAAAGAGAAAATCAATGCTAACAATTCAACGGCAACAAATGAAGAGCCACAAGGAGACGGCATTATCCGGAATGCCGTAAAAGATTATGACGGAAATATATACGATGCAGTAAGACTCGGTGAACAAGTGTGGTTAGCCACCAATTTGCGTACTACGCACTACGCCGACGGTACTGCCATTGACGAGGGCACCAGGGCCGTTTATAATCATGCATATTATTATAAACCTACTGGTGTACCCACTTCGTACGGTTACTTCTACAACTGGAAAGCAGCAGTGAGATATAGTGATTCTTCCGAAGAAAATCCAAGTGGGGTGCAAGGAGCATGCCCCAACGGATGGCATGTGCCCAGTGACGCGGAGTGGAAACAACTTACCGACTATTGCAGGGCTGAATACCCTGGCTATTTATCCAAGGTATTGGCATCTGTTGAAGGCTGGGAAGCCAGCGAACGTGCAGGCACACCCGGCTATGAGCCAAGTTCCAACAATGCAAGCGGATTCAATGCAATGCCTACTGGTTTTTTCTCCGGTACAAGTGATAATTTCTCACCGCTAGGCATCGTTTGCAATTTCTGGGGAGCCACTGGCTGCGACTATTGCTCTTACGCATACGGCCATAGTATGACTTATAACAGCACGGATTTTTATCGCGGCCAAAGAGAGAAAAACGAAGGCCTTTCAATACGCTGCGTGAAAGACTAAGAAAAAAAAATCTTGCTTTTTTGAAAAATAAATCGTACATTTGCAAACTTATTGCAATAGTGTATAATTATATTCAAAAAAGCATAATTATGGATAAGTTTATTACTGTAGATGAGGCCGTTGCAAAGATTAAAAGCGGCATGACATTAATGATTGGCGGTTTTCTGGCTGCCGGAACTCCCAACAAAATTGTTGAAGCTTTGTCGAAAACTGATGTCAAGGATTTGACCATCATCGCCAACGACACTGCCTATCCCGACAAAGGTATCGGTTTGTTGATCACCAACAAGCAGGTCAAGAAAGTGATTGCTTCCCACATTGGCACCAATCCCAACACCATTCAGCAGCTCAACGACAAGGAACTGATCGTTGAATTCTCTCCCCAGGGCACCTTGGCAGAAAGAATCCGTTGCGGTGGTGCAGGTTTAGGTGGTGTGCTGACTCCGACGGGACTCGGCACCGTGGTGGAAGAAGGCAAACAGAAACTCACCATCGACGGTAAAGAATACCTTTTAGAGAAGCCCCTCCATGCTGACATTGCCCTGATTGGTGCCAACATCTCCGACGAGACCGGCAACCTGATTTACAAAGGCACCACCCAGAATTTCAATCCCATGATGGCCACTGCCGCTGACCTGGTAATCGCCGAGGCTCAGGAAGTGGTGAAGACTGGTGAGATTCCGATGGAGAACGTGCATACGCCCGGTATATACGTGAATTATATTGTGAGAGGATAAGAGTGGTCAGGGGTCAGGTTTCAGGGGTCAGAAAAACTGAAATCCAAATATATCCCATCCACTAAGGTTGATGAATAAATACGGCGCGCCTTGTAGAGACGCAAAAATTTGCGTCTCTACAGAAAAAAACGGAAGGCAAGATAATGCCGAATATATCAACAATTCAAGAATAAACAAATCTAGAAACAATGGAATATAGAACAAAAATCAGACTTCGCATGAGTGCGAAGGACGCCCACTACGGTGGCAATTTAGTTGACGGAGCCCACATGGTTCACCTTTTCGGCGACGTGGCTACCGAACTTTTGATTATGCGTGACGGCGACGAAGGCCTGTTCTGCGCATACGACATGATTGAATTTAAAGCTCCTGTCTATGCAGGTGATTTCATCGAAGCGGAAGGCTGGATTGACCGCGAAGGCAACACTTCTCGTCACATGATGTTTGAGGCTCGCAAGGTTGCTGTCGCCCGTCCCGACATTTCTCCTTCAGCCGCCGACGAATTGGATGAGCCCATTCTGGTTTGCCGCGCATCGGGCACTTGCGTGACACCGAAAGACTGCCAAAGAAAGAACAAGTAATTCAACAAATCAACAGATCAACAATGGATAAACTGATTATCACTGCCGCTATCTGCGGCGCAGAAGTCACCAAGGAACAGAACCCCAATGTGCCTTATACCGTTGAGGAAATTGTACGCGAGGCCAAGTCAGCTGTGGATGCTGGTGCTGCTATCGTGCACCTGCATGTCCGTTGGGACGATGGCACCCCCACTCAGGACCGTGGCCGTTTCCAAGAATGTGAAGAGGCCATCTTGAAGGTGTGCCCCGATGTCATCCTGATTCCGTCCACCGGCGGTGCTGTGGGCATGACTCCCGATGAACGTCTGCAATCAACAGACACCACCCCGCTGCCCGAAATGGCTACCCTTGACTGCGGTACCTGCAATTTTGGCGACGAGATTTTCGACAACACCATGCCCACCATGCGCGCTTTCGGCAAACGCATGATGGAACGCGGCATCAAGCCCGAATACGAATGTTTCGAAATGGGTCACCTCGACACCATCCTCAACATGGCCAAGAAGGGCCAGGTTCCCGGAGCACCCATGCAGTTCAACTTCGTGTTGGGTGTTCCCGGTTGTACCCCCGCCACTGTTGCCAACCTCTGCTGGCTGGTAAACGGCATTCCGGCAGGTTCAACCTGGACCGTCACCGGTGTGGGTCGTCACGCCTTCCCGATGGCCGCTGCCGCTATCGCCATGGGCGGTAACGTACGCGTAGGTTTTGAGGACAACCTCTACCTGTCGAAAGGCGTACTGGCCAAATCCAACGGTGAGTTGGTTTCCAAGGTGGTTCGCATCGCCAAAGAGCTGGGTCGCGACATCGCCACTTCAGCCGAAGCAAGAGAAATTTTAGGATTAAAACAAAAATAACGATTATCAATTATGGATTTCAGTTTAACAAAACAAGAACAGCTGTTTTTGCAGATGATTCGCGAGTTTGCCGAAAACGAGGTAAAACCTCTGGCAGCAGAAGTCGATGAGGAAGAAAGATTCCCGATCGAGACCGTTGAAAAAATGGCAAAAATAGGCATCATGGGTATTCCCATTCCGAAACAGTATGGCGGACAGGGTGGTACCAACCAGATTTACGGCATGGCCGTTGAAGAGCTGTCACGCGTATGCGCCACCACCGGTGTAATCGTATCAGCTCACACTTCTCTCTGTATGAACCCCATTCTGGAATACGGTACAGAGGAACAGAAAATGAAATATTTGCCCAAGTTGGCCTCAGGCGAATGGATTGGCGCTTTCGGTCTGACCGAACCCAACGCCGGTACCGACGCTGCCATGCAGCAGACTATGGCTGTGGACGCTGGTGACAAATGGATTCTGAACGGAACCAAGATTTTCATCACCAACGCTTCTTACGCCAACGTCTTCATCGTAATGGCCATGACCGACAAGTCACAGGGCACCAGAGGCATCTCCGCTTTCATCGTGGAGAAAGGCTTCAAAGGCTTCTCTATCGGTAAGAAAGAAAAGAAAATGGGTATCCGTGGCTCAGCTACCTGCGAGCTGATTTTCGAGAACTGCGAAGTTCCGAAAGAAAACCTGCTGGGCGAACTCGGCAAGGGCTTCAAGATTGCCATGCAGACCCTCGACGGTGGCCGTATCGGTATCGCCGCCCAGGCTCTCGGTATCGCACAGGGCGCTATGGATGAGACCGTTAAATACACCAAAGAACGTAAGCAGTTCGGCAAGGCTATCGCCGCTTTCCAGAACACCCAGTTCCAACTGGCCAACCTGGAAACCAGAGTTCAGGCAGCCCGTCTGCTGGTTCGTCAAGCCTCTTACAAGAAAGACATGCACCTGCCTTACTCCGTAGATGCAGCCATGGCCAAGCTGTTCGCAGCCGAAACCGCTATGGAAGTGACCACCAAGGCTGTTCAGCTGCACGGTGGCTACGGTTACACCCGCGAATATCCTGTTGAAAGAATGATGCGTGATGCCAAGATTACCGAAATCTATGAAGGAACTTCCGAAGTTCAGCGTATGGTCATCGCCGGTAAATTATTAAAATAGAAGAAAATTATGAAAATAGTAGTTTGTATAAAACAAGTTCCGGACACCACTGAAATCAAAATTAATCCGGTGACAGGTACCCTTATCCGCGATGGTGTCCCCAGTATTATGAATCCCGACGACAAGGGCGGCTTGGAAATGGCCCTGCGCTTGAAAGACCAATATGGCGCTGAAGTTACCGTCATCACCATGGGACCTCCCCAGGCTGACGCCATCCTGCGCGAAGCATTCGCCATGGGTGTTGACAGAGCCATCTTGCTGACCGACCGTGCTTTTGCCGGTGCCGACACCTTGGCCACCTCCAACGCGTTGGCTGGTGCACTGCGTTGCCTCGACTACGACCTCGTCATCGGCGGCCGTCAGGCTATCGATGGTGACACTGCTCAGGTAGGCCCCGAAATGGCTGAACACCTGGGACTGCCCCAGATTTCATACGTTACCGGTCTCGAATTCGACGGCAACAAGACCCTGACCGTTAAGAAAGAGACGGAAGAAGGTTACCAGATGCTTTCTGTTGAAATGCCCTGTGTACTGACCGTTTTGGCAACTGCCAACAAGGCCCGTTACATGACCATTTCCGGCATCATGGACGCTTTCGAGAAAGAAGTTGAGATCTGGACTGCCAGCAAGATTGACATCGAACCCGAGAAACTCGGTCTTAAGGGCTCTCCCACCCGCGTTAAGAAGTCCTTCACCAAAGCCCAGAAGGGTGCCGGTGAGACTTTCGAAGTGGATCCCGAAGAAGGTGTCAACATCATCATCAATAAGTTAAAAGAAAAACACATCATCTAATCGCCGTTGTCGGTATAAATTGTAATAATTATGGAAAAGACAGATTATAAAAATGTATATGTTTTCGTAGAGCAGCGCGACGGTGTAATCCAGTCGGTAGGCTTGGAGTTGTTGGGCAAAGCCCGCGACTTGGCTGCTGCATTGAACGAAAAAGTTGTTGCCATTCTGGCCGGCGATCAGGTGAAGCACCACGCCCAGTATCTGATTGAGATGGGTGCTGACGAGGTCATCTGCATAGACGCCCCCGAATTGAAAGACTATCTGACCGAACAATATTCACAGGCCATTTACCAGATGGTTCAGAAATTCCAGCCCAGCATCCTGATGTTCGGTGCCACCACCATTGGTCGTGACCTGGCTCCGAGATTGGCTGCCCGTCTGGGCACCGGTCTGACTGCAGACTGCACCAAGTTGGAAATCTCCGAAGAAGGTGAGCTGATGATGACCCGTCCCGCATTTGGTGGCAACCTGATGGCTACCATCATGTGCACCGAGCACCGTCCGCAGATGTCCACCGTTCGTCCTGGTGTGATGCAGAAAATGGAAAGAGACTGCAACCGCAAGGGTACCATTACTGATTTCGCTCCCACTTTCGACAGCAGCAAATTCAAAGTGAAACTGCTGAAGACCGTGAAGGAAGAAAAAGGTGCTGCAGACATCCAAGCCGCCAAGATTCTGGTTTCCGGTGGCCGTGGCGTTGGCTGCAAGGAAGGTTTCGAGAAACTGCAGGCCCTCGCCGACGTGCTGGGAGGTATGGTTTCCTCATCCCGTGCCATGGTGGATGCAGGCGTTATGCCGCACGACCGTCAGGTTGGACAAACCGGTAAGACCGTCCGCCCGAATGTCTATTTCGCTTGCGGTATTTCCGGCGCTATTCAGCACTTGGCTGGTATGGAAGAGTCTGACTTCATCATCGCCATCAACAAAGACAAGTATGCTCCCATCTTCCAGGTGGCAGACCTTGGCATTGTTGGCGATCTGAACAAGATCATCCCCATGCTGACCGAGAAATTGGCCAAGAAAACCGAGTGTAACTGCTAATTCCGCTGCGATGAATATTGCCGTTGTCGGAGCAGGCGCCGCCGGACTGTTTTTGTCCAGGTTGCTTTCTGAAACGGAAAACTGCAATATCCACATCTTCGAACGCACCGGCAAGCCCGGCTACAAAGTCAAAGCTTCCGGTGGCGGAAAAGCCAACATTCTAAATACACAAATTAGCGGTGAATGCTACAACAATGCGGCATTCATCGCTAATTTATTATCACGGGCCAACTATCAGACTATCCGTGCCGAGTTTGAGAAAATGGGATTGAAGATGAGTGTGGACGAGGAGAACAGGGTTTACCCCAGCACTTTCTTCTCGCAGACCGTGCTGGATGTGCTGCTGAACGGCATTTCAGAACGGGTTCAGTTTCACTACAACACCGAAGTCCAGCAAATCAACAGCAAAGGGAGACATTATTATATTAATAATGAAATTACCGCCTTCGATGCGGTGGTGCTGGCATCGGGATCACCTGCCGGCATGATAGCCAAAAACCGCAAGCACTTCGACCGATATTTAACAGATTTTAAGCTTCAGCAAAGGGAATACAAAGCCTCGTTAGTAGGCTTCAAATTGGAAGACTACCCCGTTTCGCTTTCGGGCTGTCGCTGCAAAGCCATTTGCACACTATATCAAAAGGGCAAACTCATCTATCAGGAAGCAGGAGAAGTCACCTTCAAGGATGACGGGGTTTCTGGAATTGTAATTCTCAATTTATCAGCATATTATAACAGACTGAAAGACAAAAAGGATTGTACTGTAGGCTTTAATTTCATGTATGATGATGCTGATTATAATGTAGAAAAACATTTGCGGAAATATGGCAGTCTCTGCGGTGTGATACATCCCAAGCTCAACCGACTGTACGAGCGTAATCCTTTTGATGTCAAAAACCTGAGATTCAAAATCAAGGACACTTACGAGTTGGAATTCGCGCAGGTATGCACGGGAGGTATTGCAGTAGAAGAAATCAATGATGATTTTGAGCTGAAGAAGTACCCTAATATGTATGCTATAGGAGAAATGATAGACATAGATGGCATTTGTGGTGGGTATAACCTCTTTTTCGCATGGGCCAGTGCTTATTTGTGCGCGCAGTCACTTTCGCGGCAAGCACGTCCAATCAACTAATCAAGCATTGCCGTGCCGCGAAGAGAGAGTTTGTTGTGCTCTCTGACCCCACACTTACGTGCGGGGTTATTGAAATCAGGCATCTTCGATGCCTAGAATCAGACTCATCTAGCATCTTAAATGCCAAATGTCATCATCGAACTCCTATATAAAGAAGCAAAGCTAAAACACAATAAAAACGCTGCAATAGTAATTCCACAATATGATGCAGATTAAGATTTCTAATATCAAGATTCCCGTCGGGCAGCAGC
>Ga0310786_10002772_pt1 | contig 26281 bp, 23 predicted proteins | sample AusTroGonzalo_MG_FD_203881 | JGI IMG/M metagenome (GOLD analysis project Ga0310786, IMG submission 203881) | Bovine rumen microbial communities from tropical cattle in Woodstock, Queensland, Australia - Gonzalo_03 (v2) (version 2) | ecosystem: Host-associated > Mammals > Digestive system >...
AACGATGAAATAGGGCAATCCCGACTTTTGAGTGTTGACAAAACTTGTGGAAAATGTCCACACCCCCAAACATCCTAAATATCGTCTATAGAAAAATAATTTCGAAAAAAATGAAGTCAAGGCACGCTGTGAGAAAGTGCAAACTTTTCATACGAAAGTAAGAAAAATAAACGATTTATTTGAGCCATTTGGGGTGAAAAGTGACGGAATGCACATTACAAGAAAAGGCAGCCGCATTTGCGGCCACCTTTGTGGCTTTTAGCTTTTTGTGTTATAAAACTTATTTGACGAGGATCGGCTTGGAAGCTGCGATTCCCGTGCCCTTGGCGCGGATGATGTACTGACCCTTGGAGAGGTTCTGGAGGCTGAACGAGTGTTCGCCTGCGCTGAGGGTGCCACGGAAGAGCGTTGCGACGCGCTTGCCGTTCGTGTTGAAGACGTCGAGGCTTGCAAAACCGGCCTTGCTTGCGGTGAAGGCGACGCTTGTGCCGTTTACGCGGAGTCCGGACATCTTTGCCGAAGCGATGGGCTTGAGGGCAGAAGATATCGGCGTACCGTCCTTGTTAAAGAGTTCGATGCTTGCGATGTGGCCCTTGCTCTGGTCTGCGGCGGAGAAGAGTTCCGTCTTCTTGTTGAATCCGTTGATGACGATGCCGTTGTCCGTGACCATGTTGTCAAAGAGCACCGTGCCTGCAAATCCGTTTGCGCCAGCCAAGATGAAGGTGACGGAGAAGAGTTTGTCGAGGTCCATCGGATGTTCGACGCCTGCGTCATCGGTGTAAGTCTCGATGGCGAATTCGCAAGTAGCCTTGGCGCCGTCATTGAGCCAGCAGCCGTCAGACGGAGACTGTTCCCAAGTCCATTCCTTGTCCTTGGAACCGTCGCGGACAAATGCCATACCGATCCAGATGCCGTTCATTTCGCCACCGGAACCCTTGTTTTCGATCGTGACGGCGATGCTCTTTGCGCCGGTCAAGTCCGGAACCTTCTTGAATTCGATGTTTGCGCCGCTATCGTTGATGGCCTTGTAGGTCACGCCCATGACGAGGTCGACATTTTCCGGATTGGCCTTGGCCGTGTCTGCACCGAACTTGGCGTTCTGCGTAGAGGTCGGGCAAACGTTCGTGGCGGCTGCGGCTTCGCTGTAGTTGTCCCAGCCCGGCATCTTGTCGAGGGTGATGATGCGTTCGTCAGCGAGGTTCTTCTGCCATACGCTTGCTGCGGTCTGGCTTACATAGCCGCCGTTCCAGCTCGGGGATTCGTACCACGGCATCCACCAGCTCCAGGTGGCTCCGTCTTCGTACATCTTGTCAACGTCAGGAATTGGGCCGTTTTCGCTGAGGGAAATGATCTTGTTCGTGCCGGCCTTGTTCGTGAGATCGATGAATGCAGAGCTGTTGCTCTGGTGATCGTTGGCCTTGTTGTAAATGTCGACGCTCAACACGTCATAGTAGGTTTCGCCCGGAGTCCAGGACATCGTGGCGGCATCCTTCGGGTTAAAGTCCCAAATGAGGTTGTTGACGCCGTTCGTGAAGACCATGCGTTCGTAGAGCAACTGGTAGAGGGCTGCGAACTGCTTGCCCGTATGCGTGCTCCACCAGAACCAGTTACCACCGGATTCATGGAGCGGACGGAAGATGGCGGCAACGCCTTCTTTCTGGAGGTCAAGGAAAATCTTGGAAACAAGATCGATGTCAGCGACGAGAGCCTTGTAAGCGGTCGAAACGGTATCCCAGTTGGTCGTACCGGTCACAAAGGCTTCGGTGAAGTCGAATTCGGTGTAATTGTCGTTTGCGCCTTTCACATAGAAGTTCTCTTCGTCACCCGGGCGCCAGTGCCACGTGAATGCTGGAATGCCGCCCTTCTTCCAGGTACTCTTGGCGATGTCGATGGCCTTTTCGGTGTATTCCTGGAACCAGCTGTTATCCTTGCTGCCGCCGGTAGCGTTCATCAGGTCGACTCCGACGAGGGCGGGGTACTTGCCGCCAGCCTTGAACACGGCCTGAACGTCTTCGTGCTGGGTGGCGTCACCCTTGGTGTAGGCGTCCATATTGCCGGTCATCACGCCGGAAATGGTCTTTTTGCCAAAGTTATTGACGAGGAAATTGTAAAGCTTGACTGCGGACGCGGTGGCGGTCTTTGTCACCGGGGCGTTGCAGAGGTTGAAGGCCTTGGCTTCGTAGTCCTTGATTTCGATGTAGTCCACGTCGATCCAGCCCCAGCTATTGGTGATGGCGATGGTGTTCTCACCGGCGGCAAGGTTCATGACCGTTTCGACGTCAACGAATTTGCCCTTGTCGGTCACGTCGAACGTGACTGCAGAGGAAGTTCCGCCAACTTCGACGTTGTTGATCTTGGAACCGCCATAATTGTTCATATAGTGAATGACGATGGTGTATTTGCCCGCTTTTTCGACGGAAACCTTAGAAAAAGTAATGTCGCCGCCGTTCATTTTGACGTACTTTTCGCCAGAAGCAGCGGTGCTTGTGCCGACGGCTGCGTCGCCAGAGAGGGTTGCTGCTTCAGCTTCGTACTGAACCGCAAATGCCGAGCATGCGGCAGAAAGGCTGCATGCGAGAAGGGCTTTTTTGAAATCCATGTTCACTCCTTAAATTTATGTTCTCAAAAATATAATGAAAAAAGCAAAAATGCAACAACATTTTTGCTTGGGAAGGAAAAAATATGTTTATAGATAATTTAAGGGTGCTTTTGACCGATTTTAGGCGTTTTTCTCGACCGTTGCCCCGAATGTGAACGTGCGGGATTCGCCGGGCCTGATGACGATCAAGTCGCGGTGATGATTCAATGTATCAGGTTCTGCGGTCATCGGCTCGATGGCAATGCTCATGCGGTCAGGTGGCGTGTAGATCTGGATGGCGTTATATTGTTCTTCACCGGCCTTTTGCCAGATTCGGAGCGTCTTGGAGTCGCTTTTGAGTTCCGTGACGGCTAAAATGTTCTCAAAATTTTTCTTGTTTTTGAGAACGAACGGGTTTTCGCCCTGATTCAGGCAGAAGCAGTCGTTGATGAACTCGTCGTTGATGAGGCGTCCACCCACAAAGCGGGTGTCCAGCTTGAATTCGCCTGTCGGGATGTCGGCCTTGTCAAGAACCGCAAGGTAGGTTTCTGGGAGCGTCATAATGAGATTGTTGATTTTTTCGCCGAGCGTGTAGTAGGGGTGCCAACCTTCAGAATAGGGGAGGTCTTTAGGACCGATGTTCATAATGGTCGATTCGACGCTGTAGCTTTCGCCGGAGAAAGTGACCTTGTTCACCGCGCGGAAGGGGAACGGGAACCCGGTAAAAGCACCCGGCCAGTCGATGCCGAATGTAGCCGTGCATTTTTCGTCGTCGCTTTCAAAGCTGAGCAGCTTCCATTCCTTGTTCTGCAAAAAGCCGTGGAGGGCGTGCGGTGCCCAGCTCACGTTGTTCACGAGCTGGTAGTCGTTTCCGTTCCAGTTGAACTTGGCGTAGGCCACGCGTCCCGGGAAGGGGGCGAGTCGGCAGCCGGCGTTCGTGTCGGGACCCATCTTGTAAATGTCGTCGCCTTCGCGGTAGCCGAACAAAAGGTCGGACATAAGCCCGTTTGCTCCTGGAATGCGCCATGCGTTGAGGCCAGCGCCGTATCCGCTCAGAATTTCAAATTCAGCGCCGTCGTCACGCTGCAAAACAAAGCACTCTACAGTGCTGATAGGACGGGAAATGATTTTAAACTTGCTCATGTTTTTAATTTAGCAATTACCGCCTACTTCCTACTTCCTGCTGTCTACTAAAAAAGCTATCTTTCTTCATATGGATTCTCAGACGATTGTTGCCCCGATGACGCCAGCTGGCGTGAGTGCGATTGCCGCGCTTCGAGTCAGCGGTTCCAAGGTGCGTGAAGTGGTGCGCCTGCTGTTTGGCGAATCGGCGTTCAAGAATTTGAAGCCTCGCGAAGCAAAACTTGCGACCGCGAGAGATTACCGTACCGTCGTGAATGGCGAACGGAAAACGGCCCAGATCATCGATAGCCTCCTCTACATCTTTTTTGAAGGTCCGAATTCTTACACGGGCGAAGATGTGCTGGAGCTTTATCCGCACGGAAACCCGATCATCGTACGCGAGCTTTTGCAGGTCATCAAGAGTGTCGAGGGCGTGCGTCTTGCCGAACCGGGCGAGTATACGCGTCGTGCATTTTTGAATGGCCGGATGGACTTGGTACAGGCGGAATCCGTGGCCGACGTGATCCACTCGGCGAACCGTGCTGAACTCAAGAATGCCCACCGTTTGTTGGGCGGTGCGCTCTCGAAAAAGGTCAAGACGCTCACGGATCAGGTGATGGACATTTCGGCCCGTTTGGAGCTGGATGTCGACTTTGCCGAAGAAGAAGCCGATCCGGATTACGCAAACTGGGAAAAAAAGATTGAAGCCATCCGCGAAAGCGTGGAATCCATCTTGAAAAGTTTCAAGGGAAATGCTGCCGTACGACGTTTGCCGCTCGCTGTTCTTTACGGCGCTCCGAATGCGGGCAAGTCCAGTCTCGTGAACGCTCTCCTCGGTGAAGACCGAATCCTCGTGAGCAACATCCCGGGGACGACCCGTGACTTTGTCGAAGTCCGCCTGTTCCTTGCCGGTGGCGAAATCCGCTTGGTCGATACCGCAGGCATTGCCGACAAGGCGACCGATGCGCTCGATGCCCTCAGTATGGAAAAGAGCAAGGAAATCCTCGCCGAAGCCGATATGAAGATTCTCGTCGTCGACGGATCAGATAAAAATGGTGTTTTTTCGTCATCCTCGACCGAAGGGAGGGAATCCATTATTTCTTGTGTTCGCAATAGTGACGAAGCAATCCATCCTGACTTGGTCGTCATTTCAAAGTCAGACTTATTTGACGCTCCGTCATCCTCGAATGTTTCAGACTCGTCATCCTCGAACGAAGTGAGGGGATCCAGTGACGTCTCCCTTCGCATTTCTTCGAAAACAGGCGAGGGTCTCGAGTCTCTGACGAACGCCATGAATGCACGCCTGTTCGCCAACAACGATGAGTCCGAAGACCTCTGGATCACGAGCGAACGCGAAAAGACCTGCCTCGAAGAAGCTCTTGCCGGCATCGACCGTACGCTTTCGCTTATCCGCACCAATCCGGCCGTAGAGCTTATCGCTTTCGAAATGCAACTGGTGCGTCGTGCGCTACAAAGTATAACGGGCGAAATCTCGTCCGAAGACGTTTTACAAAAAATATTTGCGGGGTTCTGCATTGGGAAATAGTTACGTTGGTCTCTTGCTTGCCGTCTTTGCTTTCGGCACTTACATGGTCCCTCTCAAGGCTTGGTCCAAGTTCTCGTCGTGGGCGTACCTCTCCTGTATGGCCTTTGGCATGTTCCTTGGGCAGCTTTGCATTTCGTTTGCTACGGACTCGTTTCGCTTTTTGCCGGTGGGCCTCCTTTGCGGATTCCTCTGGGTGATTGCGGGTGCTTTCTGCTTCTGGGCGGTCAAGGCCGAACAGGACCTGACGGGTGCCGGTGTGCGCTCGATGGGCGTGAGCATCTTGGCTTCGTTTGTGAGTGGTGTGCTTGTATTCTCGGAATCCACGCTGCTTTATTTTTCGATTCCGGCAATCCTTTTGTTGCTTTTCGGCTTGAGCAGGCTTGCCCCTCCGCAAGGGAACATCTTTAGAAATTGGCGCTCGCTTTTGGGCGGTCTCATCTTTGGCCTGTTCCTCATTCCTTACAAGTTTACCGAAGTCCCCATACTCGAATTCATGGGCTCGTTCGCCCTGGGCATTTTTGTTTCCGCAGAACTTTTGGTTGCAATTTTAAGTATAAAGCGTCGTGCGCTTTTTGAATATGGCCTTGCACCGTCCATCACGTCTATGTTCATGGGTGTCCTGTGGGTCATCGGACAGCATGGTTGTTTCTGGGCTATCGATTCGAACGGTGCGCTCGGCTATGCTGTGGGTTATCCGCTCACGCAGCTGAACCTGTTGGTGAACTTGCTCTGGGGAGTGGTGGTCTTTCATGAATACCCGACAAAACCAGAACGGATAAAGCTTGCTATTGCGGTTTTTGTCATCCTTTGCGGTGGTGCCCTGCTCGCCCTGTCAAAAATGTGATTTTTTGTTCCGTTTTTTTTAGTGGGCGTTGAGGTTCGTTACCAATCTGTCAACGAAAAAACGTGTAAAATAACTTACAATAAAAAGTTTTGCTCATATAATTGGTTATGTTTATGATATGAGCATCTGGAAATCTATAATAGTGGGATCTTTGTTTAGCCTCGCCGCGGCGTGGGCTATTCCGGCACCTCCGTTCTCGATCAAAACCGTACAGCCCGACGGTTCCGTTGTGCCTGTCAGGATTGTGGGTAACGAGCATTTCCACTATACGGTGACCAGTGAGGACAGTGTCCTTGTTGTCCGTGATTCTAGCGGATACTGGAATTATGCCGACGAAAATGGCAAAAAGACGGGAATTCGTGTCCATTCCAAGTCTAAACGTGACCAAAAAGAAAAAAACTTCCTCAAAAAACGCAATTCTCGTGGCATTCTCGGCAAGTTCCGCGAAAAGCACTTGAAAAAGCTTCGTGAACGTCGCGAAAATGAAAATTCCCAGAATTCTCCGACCCCCCAAAAGGTTCAGTCCAGTTCGACTACGCCGATGAAGGCCAATAACTGGTGGAACTGGGGACGTCCGACCGAGCCTACGGTCACGCATACGGATTGGCCGATGCGCCCGGCTGGATCTACTGTAAAAAAGCAGGGCCAGGTCCGCGGCATCGTCATTCTGGTCGAGTTCAGCGACGTAAAGTTCAGCTCCTCTGATGCCAATGCCGAATTTACGGATTACCTCAATAAAGAAGGGTATTCCAAATATCATATGAGCGGAAGCGTCCGTGACTTCTTTGTCCAAAACTCTATGGGAACCTACGAGCCGACATTTGATGTCTATGGTCCGATCGCCGTTTCTGGAACCCGTTATTCTTACGGCGTGCATCTGGATCTCTATGATGTGTCGAAGGGTGCGGTGAAGGCTCTTAACGAAGCCCTGGACAAGCTTGTGGAGCAGGGTGTGGATTTTTCCCCTTATGATAGTGATGGCGATAAGGTCATTGATTTTATCTATATGATTTATGCCGGTACCGGTGCCGCGGATACAGGTGATGAAGCCGCCATTTGGCCGCATTCGCACTTTTTGTCTAAGCGCCTCAATTCGGGGTATCGTACGGACCGTTACGCATGTTCTGGCGAACTGGATGGACAGGCGTACGTGTATGCAAGGTCCTGGGGGCGAAAATCGACCGTGCTGAGTGGCATCGGAACGTTCTGCCATGAATTCAGCCATGTGCTTGGACTTATGGACCATTATGACGTGAACGACGACGGATCCGGTACGTCTACTCTTTATACGCCGAATGCCTGGGATCTGATGGACGCCGGCTCTTATGATTGCCCTTCGAATTCGGACTATTCGACGGGATGCTCTCCTGCGAACTTGTCGGCGTTCGAACGCTTTAGCCTGGGCTGGCTGGAACCAAGACGTTTGGAAATTTCGGATACCACGTTCGTCTTGAATCCCATTACGGAAAATGACGGTCTGGTTTTGACCTCGGAAAACGATGATGAATATTATTTTGTCGATTTCCGGTTGCAAGAGGGCTTTGATGTAGGACTCCCTAACAAGGGCATGCTTATTTGGCATATCAAGTACAGCTATACGGCTTGGTATAACAATATGCTGAATGTCCAGGACCCGATGTGTGTGGACTTGGTCGAAGCCGATGGCAAGACTGGGGTCAATTCCATTAAGGATGATGCGTTCCCGACAAGCCGAGTCAATGGATACAATGGATTTACCACATGGAGTGGTACAGACCTTGGCCTTGAAGTATACGACATCAAGATTGTGGATAGGCATGTAGAATTTAAGACTCGCGGAACCCGTGTTTCGCCCGTTTCGTCAAGTTCTTCGAGTATGGCCGTGTCGTCGTCTAGTGCAAAATCTTCTTCGAGTGTGCGTTCTTCGTCCAGTGCGAAGTCGTCCTCCAGTTCTGCTGAAGAAGTCTCGTCGTCTAGCGAAAGTTCTTCGTCTACGGAGTTGAGCAGTTCCAGCTCGTTGCAAGAAGCGAGCTCGTCGAGCAATTTCATGCCTGTTGTTCCGATAAGCTCGTCTTCGTCCGAAATACCGCTGAATTCCGGAAAGACCTTTGCCAATAAGGATATCCGCTTCTCAGTGAATCAGGACGTCTTGACCGTGAATGCCAATGTGAACGGACGCAAGACCATTCGCTTGTTCGATGTCAATGGAACGCTGCTCCTGACAAAGGCTTTTGATGGCGAATCCTGTGAAATCCGGATGAGTTCCTTGCCGGGCAAATCGTTTGTTGTGGGTTCGCTAGAAATCAATGGGCGGACCGTCAAAACGATAAAAATCCAAAACCGTTAAAATTGGGGCGCAAGCCCCTTTTTTTGTGCAGTCATTCCTCGCTTGACGGGGAATCTTCCTGTACTTTTTATCTAAATTGTTTTATATGAGAAAACTTTTCGCTAAAATTGCCATGAGCTGCGCTCTGGTACCTGCGCTTTTGGCAGGAACGTCTAAGGCCGCTGTGAATTTGCCCGTACACAAAGAAGTTCTGGACAATGGACTGACGGTGCTTTTGTACCCAAACAAACAGGCCCCTACGGTAAGTTTCCGTTTGTTCTATGTGACGGGTTCTGTTCACGAAGTCCCGGGCAAGTCCGGCCTCGCTCATATTCTGGAACATGAACTGTTCAAGGGCACAAAAAAGGTCGGCATTTCTGACAGCATTGCCGATGCGCGGTTCATTGCGACTCAGGATTCCCTGCAGGCGTTGATCCGTCCGGCGAAACTGGCGAATGATACGGCTTTGCTTAAAAAGCTGACGGCTGAACATGACTCCGTGCTGAACGAACACCGCAAGATATTCATCAAGGACGAACTCTGGGGCGCCTACCAGGCTGCCGGTGGCACAGGCCTCAATGCATTCACGAGCGACTTGCTGACCGCCTATACGGTGACGCTTCCCAAGAACAAGATGGAACTCTTCATGTGGCTCGAATCGGACCGTATGCAGAATGCCGTTTTGCGCGAATTCTATTCGGAACGCTCTGTCGTCCGTGAAGAACGCCGTATGCGTTACGACGACCGTCCGACGGGACGTTTTTACGAAACGCTCAATTCCATGATTTACGAAGCCTTCCCGTATCGTGTGCCGACCATTGGCTGGCCGAGCGATATCGACAACCTGACCCGCGAACAGGCCGAAGAACATTACCGCAAGTACTACAAGCCGCGCAATGCCATACTCGTGTTGGCGGGCGACCTGGATACGCTTGAGACGATGAAGCTCGTCAAGAAGTACTTTGCTCCGATCCCGACAGGCGATGCCTTCCCGCCGCTCACGGTCCGCGACCCGGAACAGGCTGGCGAAAAGCGCCTGGTCGTAAAGCGCAAGGATGCCCCGAACCTTTACACGCTCGTCTTCAAGACTCCGGCCGTTGGCGATAGCACGCTCTATGCGCTCGATATTGCCGAAGGTGTGCTGAACGGACGTTCCGGCAGACTCTACAAGCGCCTTGTCGAAGAAGAAAAGCTTGCCGTCAGCGTGAGCGCAAGCAACAGCCCGAACAAGTACATCTCCGAATTCTCCGTCCGCGTGAACCTTCGCCCGGATGCCAACCGCGAAAAGGTCGAGAAAATTGTGTGGGAAGAGCTTGAAAAGCTCAAGACCCACCAGGTGAGCGACCGCGAATTCCAGAAGGTTAAGAACCGCGCTTACGCAGGCCTCGTCCGTAGCTTGACTGATATGGAAAAAGTCGCGACGATGCTTGGCTGGTACGAAATCTATGGCGATTACCGCATCTTCCTCAACTGGGCGGATAACCTGGATAAAGTAAACGCTGCCGACGTGCAGAACGTCGCAAAGAAAACCTTTATTCGCGAAAAGTCGACCGCCGGCTTCTTGGTGAAAGAATAAGGCGTATTGTCACCCCGGACACCGTTCCGGGGTCACCTTACAAGGCCTGTCATTCCCGGCTCCGATGTCACCCCGGACGCCGTTCCGGGGTCACCTTATAAGGCATCTATTTCTTCTTTTGAGAACCCGAATGTTTCTGCAATGATGTCTATTGGAACACCCTTATTTTTTTGCAATTTTGCTTTTTCTTTCAGAACCTTTTCGTCGTGCTTTTTGAACGCATCTGAATCGTGCTGCTCAATGTAGTCCAGCACAACCTCGTTATCCCACCTGGCGTTCTTCATCATAAGATATTCCTCAAGCTTGTCGCCCTTTAAATTAGATATTTGGGAGACTGCAGTCAAGTGCTTGAATTTTTGGTCTTGGAGAGGGGGCGGGAGCTTTTTGAGCTGGCTTAGAAATTTGAGGGCAAACAACCATCGGTTCTCGCTGGTGTTTAAGCTTATTTCCCTGAAAATCTTTGGAACCTCAATGATGGTGAAATTGTAACTGTCCATCATTATTTCGCCTGTCTTAAGGTCGCAAATTGAGCTGCGGTGAATAATGCGGTCATCTTCGAACAGTTTATGTTGGGCGATTGCCATAATGTAAGTCGGCTTGACCTCGTATTTCCATCCGGGATATCCCTGCGATACGACCATCTGTCCAGCGTAAAAAGCGAGCCTTTTTATGAAATTGGTGAAAGGACGAATTTGGACTTCGATCTCGATGAGTTCGCCAGAATCGTCGGTGCAGTGCAAATCGAAAAATGTAGTCTTGGATTCCTTGCTGCCGGTAGCGTTCTGCTCTGAACCTCGTCTGCGGACATCAGTGATTGGGTGGGGTAGCTGCGGGCCTAAGATGTCGTTCAGTAGATTGATGAGGTTTATTTTAGAATCTGGCTTGTCCGGATCGAACGCTTGCTTGAATGCGGGATCGATGAGAAGGTCTGTGAAAGGGCTTGTTTCGCCCGGCTTGATGAAATATTCAGACAAGGAATCTGGATTGATCTGTTCCATATTAAACGCCTTTTCGCGACGATTTCATATTTTTGATGGTTTCGTAGGGACCAGTCGCGATGAATTTGTGACGCAAAGTGAAAATGCTTTACGTCGTTTTGATGTAAGCAGCTTAAAGCTGCAATGATTCATCGAAATAATCGTCCGTTTCCTACACGGACGTGGTGCCCTACGTTGATTCAGATTTTGTCTGAACTCGGCCAGGAAGCGCTTTCCCAGGTACCCTGTGACGCTTTTATATCGTCACGACCGTCAAGTAGAGAATTTAACTTGCCTACACGTATGTGGATTCGTTATTCAAAAATAATATACACAAATGTGTACTAAAATGCAAGGGAAAATAATTTTTTTTCAAATAAATGCCGAAATGTCATCTTCTGACAGTCTAGTATGTTATATTGTAAAGTATGTTAGGAAAATGCTTAAATAATACTCAAAAACGTCAAATTGAAGCTTTTTCACCAGAAAAATGCTTGGCAAAGCTTGTTGATGACAATCTGACTGATGAAAAGAAACCCGGTATTTCCGTTGCGGAACATTGCTTGATAACGGGTTTTGTTGCTGAGGAATTGTGCAAGTCCTTAATTGATAATGTGAAGGCGATACTGACAGAATCAGCTCCGTTTTTTGCGTCCATACATGATGTTGGAAAGATTAGTCCAGATTTCCAGCGGATGATATACACATCTTGGCTTGGTAATGTTAAAGATTTTCCGCAGTTGCAAAGTGCCAATGAAAATAGGGCAAAGCGAAAAGATGTGAGTTTTCACGGAAAGGTTTCTCAAGTATCTATTGAAAGTAGCTTTCCTGAACAAAAAATGCTAGCAACCATTGAGGGAATGCATCACGGCTTTAAACCGAATTTTAGCCCAGTTGCGGAGAATAGCGATATTTATGGCGGCGATAATTGGACCACATTACGGCATAAGCTTATTGAGAACTTGAAGCAGAGTTTCCCTTATTCGGGGTCAAATAATTTAAACGAATGGAATCAAGCGTGTGTTATAGGCGGTTTTATTACCGTTGCGGACTGGATTGCTTCTGGTGGTTATTTTGGAAATATTTTGCAAAATCATCCTTTTAGTAAAGATGACTTGAAGAAAAAAGCACATGAGGCTGTTCAAAACGCAGGCTTTATTCCGCTTTCAATAAAGCAAGGTCTTCAATTCGAAGATATTTTTGGTTTTTCTCCTAGAAAAATTCAGTCGGATCTTTTTGAATCAGTTACTTCTTCCGGTGTTTATGTATTAGAAGCCCCGATGGGCTTAGGAAAAACAGAAGCGGCCCTTTATGCGGCTTATAAAATGCTGGAAAAAGGTCTTGCTTCTGGAATTTACTTTGGCCTTCCGACTCAATTGACATCCAATAAAATTTATGAACGAGTGGAATCGTTCCTTAGTAAAATCGTGGGCGAAGAATCCTCGTATTGCTTAAAGTTGCTGCATAGTTCTGCTTGGCTTGAAGAAGATTCTTTTGGTGAAGATGCCAAAGTTGGCAAGTCTTGGTTTGATTCTAAGAAAAGAAGAATTTTGGCTCCGTTTGCCGTTGGCACTATTGACCAAGCGCTTATGGCTGCAATGAATGTCAAGCATAGCATGGTGCGTGCTTTTGGCTTGGCTGGGAAGGTTGTGATTCTTGATGAGGTGCATAGCTACGATTCCTATACAGGAACGATAATGAATGCTCTTGTTGATGAATTAAAGCACATTGGATGCACAGTAATTATTTTAAGTGCAACATTGACGTCATCCCAGAAAAAGAAAATTTTGGATTTAACGTTTGAACAGGTCTTAAACGATAGTTATCCCTTAATTTCTAGCCAAACGGACAAGGTCTTTACTGAAATTTCGAGTTTGGGAGAATCCAACCGTAAGGTTTCTATTCAAATAAGTAAAGATGATAAAAAGGCTTTTGATGTTGCTTTAGAAAAAGCAGAAAACGGAGAACAAGTTCTTTGGATTGAAAATACTGTTGCTGAAGCTCAGGATGCTTACAAGAAACTAGCTGCTAAATCAGTTGAAATGGGCTTGGAATGTGGATTGATTCATTCCAGATTTATAAAGAAACAGCGCTCTGAAATTGAAAATAAGTGGGTCTCGCTGTATGGGAAAAACGGCTATTCCAAGCGAAGTGCTTGTGGACGAATTTTGGTGGGAACGCAAGTCCTAGAACAATCTATCGATATTGATGCGGATTATTTGATAACTAGGATTTGCCCGATGGATATGCTTTTGCAAAGAATCGGGCGCTTATGGCGACATCGTGAAAATGATAAGATCCGCCCATTGGCTGCAAAATGTGAAACTCTAGTCCTTTCGCCTATTATTGAAGACATTATAATAAGTGATAAAATCTTTGGAGTGACGGGGGTGGTGTATAGCCCCTATGTTTTGAGCAGAACGCTTGAAATTTTGAAAAGCGTAGAAGCCATTAATTTGCCGAATGATATTCGAGGGTTATTAGAAAGTGTTTACCAAGAGCGGCAGGAGGATGGAATACTTGCTAAGATGAAAACGGATCTGGTTGAAAAACAAGAAAATTTGAGAAAAATTGCAGGAATTGGCTTATCTAAAGCATATTCAACATTGCCAGAATCTGCTGTACAGACACGATATTCCGATGTTGATACGGTATCTGTGTTGTTGTTGGAATCTTTCGAAGTTGGAGAAAATGGAGTTGAAATAAAGTTCTGGAATGAATCAGAGGCGATTGTTTTGCCTAAATATCCGTCAAGTGAAAGACAAAAAAGAGAATTGTCAAAAAAAATCGTGGAACATTGTGTAATTGTAGCCAAAAAAGATGCACCTCCGATAGAGAGTCGTATTAAATATTTTGAGAATTACGTGTATCTTGGCAAAGCCAAAGATAAAGAAGATGATGAAGAATGTATGTTCAGAGCGGTTATTGTGGACAAAGACTGCTCTTTTAGGGATTTAAATCGAAATAGAATAGAAATTTTGAATGACGGAAACGCAAAAAAAATGTTATATACAAAGAGTGTTGGTTATAAAATTGAAAAGTAAGGCAGAAAATGAAAGAAAATAAATTTAATTTGATTGATGAACCTTGGATTCCTGTGGTAGGGAAAGGAAAAGTTGGTTTAAAGGATATTTTTGCTGACGAATCTATTTCTGCACTTGGCGGAAATCCTGTTGAAAAAATTGCCGTATTCAAGTTACTTTTGGCTATAGCTCAAAGTGCAATAACTCCGAAGGATGAAGATGAATGGAAGTCTTTGGGGGTTAAAGGGTTGCAAGAACGGGTCTCCGATTATTTAGACAAATGGCATGATAGTTTTTGGCTTTATGGTGAGAAACCATTTTTGCAAATGCCTGCAATAGAAAAAGCGGATGTCAAATCTTTTGGAACTGTAGAAATGCATGTCGCAACAGGAAATACAACTGTTGTAACCCAAATTCAAACAGAAAAGAACGATTATTCAGATGCTGAAAAAGCTTTACTTGTTTTAAAGTTGATGGGTTTTGCTTTTGGTGGAAAGAAAACTGACAATTCAGTTGTTCTGTCAAAGGGGTACGTTGGAAAGTCTAATGAAAAAGGTAAACCCGCAAGCGGAAAACCGGGCCCATCTCTAGGTTTTATGGGCTTCTTACATTCTTTTTTCTTGGTCGAAAATGTTATTGGCTCAATCTATTTAAATCTATTTACTCAGGAAACGGAGTGCTTAAAACATCCTTTGAATGGTGTTGGACGAGCTCCGTGGGAATTAATGCCGAATGGTGAAGATGATGGAATTGCAAAGGTGCTAAAAGATTCTTATATAGGAAGGCTAGTTCCTTTAAATCGTTTTGTTCTTTTGGAAGCAAATGGTTTGCATTATTCGGAAGGTATTTCTCATTCTGGGTATAATGATGGAGTTGCGGATCCTTCTGTGGCTGTAGACTTCTCAAGTCCAAAACCTAAAGCTATTTGGACAGATCCTAACATAAGACCTTGGCGGCAATTGACATCTTTATTGGCTTTCATTGATTCGAATGGTAAAAATTCATTTGAATGTATGCAGCTGAAGAGTGTGTACGAACGGTTAATAGAAACGGACTCTTTTTCTGTTTGGTCTGGAGGTGTTCGTGTTAGTAGTAATGCTGGGGAGCAGTATTTGACTGGAACAGACGATTTTGTTGAGTCTGAAATTCAGTTGTCTTCTAGTGTATTTACAGAATCAACGATTTTCTTTAGTAATCTATCTGAACAAATGTCGGGTTTAGATTCTGTTTCAAAATCCTTGTATACTGCTATTAACAGATATTATGTGGATTTGAAGGTTGATGGTAATGATTTGGCTGCAAAATTTGCGGCAAAAGCCAAAACTCAATATTGGCAGCAGTGTGAAGGTTTTTTCCAACGAATTGTTGACACCTGTTCGATTGAAAATACAGACCAATATAATCAGGAAATGGATAAAATCAATGCTCAGATTTGGCAATTTATAAAACAGATTTATAACCAATATTGTCCGAACCAATCGGCTCGTCAATTGGAAGCTTGGGCGAAAAATTTTCCTAAAAAGTTTGAAAAGAAGAGGTTATCATAATGGCTGATGAAAATAAACAGAAAGAATCATCATTGGTGGCAAAGGTTTTTGCTCGTTGCAAAAATGATAAGGGTTTTGCGGCAACTCTAAAGAGAGCTGATAATTCTGATACCGCTTATCAGGCATGGGAAATCTTAGCGACTTATGGTGTTCCGTTGGATAAAGACTTTAAAAGATTGCCTTATGCTTTGGTTCTTGCCGCTGTTGCAAGGTCTTCTAATAATCAGGACGGAAAACTTGGCTTAGGTGCTGCTTTGGCAAATGCTTATCAAGATGATGGTGGTAGAGATAGTGATGCTGCAAAAGCTAAGCTACGTCGTATTTTGTCTTGTGATAATGTCGTTGAAGTATGTCAAGTATTGCGTCCTATTTTGCAATTGATTTGTAGTAGGGGTGTTGGCATTTCGTTTGAAAGGCTTTTGAAGGATTTGATTTACTTTAATTCAGAAAAAACATTGGCTTCCTGGGCTCAAGATTTCTTTGGCTCTAAGTCTAAAGAAAATGAGGAGACGTAATGTTCATATCAGTGTTACGATTAAGCCGGAGCGATGTGCAACAGATAGCCGTATGTAATCAGGGTGTTTTTGATGCATACACTCTGCATAAAACTGTATATTCGTTGTTCCCGAAGGAATCCGAAGAAACAAGAAGCTTCTTATATGCAGATCGTGGTGGCGATTTTAATGAAAAAAGAATTCTGATTCTTTCAAAAAATTTGCCAAAGGACCCTCAAATAGGAATTGTAAAAACTCAAGAAGTTCCGTCGCAATTTTTGCAACAGGATTATTATGGTTTCGAAGTTTTGATGAATCCCGTACGTTGTGATTCCAAAACAAAGAAGAAAATTCCTATCAGGGGGAATGATAAGGATGCTTTAAAGCAATGGTTTTTAGAGAAAGCTGCTGCTAATGGATTTGAGGTTGCTCAAGATTCATTGTCTGTTGGAAATACCTCGGTTTTACAATTCTTCAAGGACAAACAGAAAGTTGTTCTTGGAAAAGCTTCTTTCAAAGGTCGCCTTAAGGTTATTGACCGTGAAAAGTTTATTAATGCATTTGAAAAAGGACTGGGAAAGGGAAAAGCGTATGGCTTTGGACTTTTCCAAATTGTTCCATTGACAAATGTAACTGTATAAAAGTTTTAATAATAGGAGATAAAAATGGTTAATCAGAACCCTTACACCAACAAGAAAATTGAATTCCACATCTTGCAGTCTTTCCCGGTAACGTGCTTGAACCGAGATGATGTGGGTGCGCCGAAAACAGCTATGATTGGCGGCGTGAGCCGTGCTAGAGTCTCGAGCCAATGTTGGAAACGTGCTGTTCGTTTGGCAATGCATGAGGTAAGTGGCGTTGAACTTGGCACCCGTACAAAATTGCTTTCGGATCTTGTTGCATCTGCTTGTAAAGAAATGGGTGCTACACCGGAACAGGCAAAAGCATGTGGCGATAAAATTGAACAAATCTTTATAAAGTCAGACTCTAAGAAAAAAGGTGATGAAGAAGGAGATTCTAAAGCCGATACCTTAATGTTTTTGGCTCCAGCAGAAATTTCTTTAATTGCCGAAAAGTTTAAGGAAAGTGAATTTAAGCCAGAAGAAGTAATTAAGGATGCTAAGCATCCTGAAAAAGATTTGGCGAAGATTATTGACAAGTCTAAGTTTGCTCAGTCTGAAACATTGGATGGACTTGATATCGCTTTGTTTGGTCGAATGGTTGCTCAGGCTCCGACAATGAATGTAGAAGCTGCATCTTCTTTTGCTCATGCGATTTCGACTCATCGTGTAACAAATGAAGTTGAATTCTTTACGGCTGTTGCAGACTATCCCAAGGATAATCAGGGCTCTGCGCACATGGGTTCTCTTGAGTTTAATGCTGCAACATACTATCGTTATATTTCCCTTGATTTGGGACAACTTTATGAATCGTTGGGGGGAGATCAGTTTTTCCCACAAGCAGTATCTTCTTTCATTAAGGCTCTTTATGTAGCTGTTCCTTCGGCAAGGCAAACAACGCAGGCTGGTGCATGCTCTTGGGATTTTGCAGAAGTATATGTTCGCAAAGGACAGGGAATGCAGCTTTCGTTTGAAACGCCTATTCAAAAAGACAATGCCGGAGGCTTTTTGACCAACAGCGTTGAGTATATGAAAAAGACTCTTGATAAAAAGGAAAAGCTTTCTGGTTCGCTGTTTGGTTTGATTAAGAAGTTCGAATTTGGTGAAGATGAAAACTTCTCTATCGATAATCTTATTGATGGTGTTGTAGCGGCAATTAAGGAGTAACAATGGATACTCGTTGGATGCTTCTTTGGTTTGAAGCTCCATTGCAATCTTGGGGTGCAGATTCCAAGTTTTCTCGCAGGGATACGCTAGAATTCCCGACGAAGTCGGGTGTTCTAGGTCTTGTTCTTTGTGCAATGGGAGCTTCTGGTGAGCAGAAGGATTTGCTGGCTTGTTTTTCGAATTTAAAACAGATTGTTTTATCGTTTCAATATGATAGGGATTCTTTGTTGCATGATTTTCAAATGATTGGTTCTGGATATGATTCCAATGATCCTTGGCAATCTTTGTTAATTCCTAAAACTGGAAACGGTAAGTCGGCTGTTGGAGGGGGGACAAAATTGACGCATCGTTATTATTTGCAAAATGCAGTTTTTGCGGTGTTGCTTGAGGTTCCTGCGGATTTGACGGAAAAGATTGCGAACGCTTTGCAAAATCCAGTATATCCAATATATCTGGGACGACGCTGCTGTGTTCCGACTGATTTTGTATATCATGGAGAATTCGCCTCTGAAAATGAGGCTGAGCAGGCTGCAAAGGATTATGCCGCGAAGAAATCAGAATTGCGTAATGAAAATCTTCCTGATTATGCAAAAAAAATGTTGTCTTTGAATTTTAAGGTGATAGATGGCGATTTCCCTGAAAAGGGCGATGTCTTTACATTGAATGATGTGCCTATACAGTTTGGTACTCAAAAGATGTATCGTGATCGCCGCGTCACCAAGATTTCAGAAGGATTGTCTTAAATGGCTGCTAATCAGATAAAGGAAAAAAGTAGCCGATTGATTATCAAGGTAACGCACGACACGTTACCACAAATAAAAGATCGTTATCCATTTCTTTATCTTGAACGAGGCCGTTTAGAAATAGACGATAGTAGTGTTAAGTGGATTGATAGTGAAGGCGAAGTTATTCGCCTTCCTATTGCTACAATAACGACTTTGCTTTTGGGGCCTGGAACTAGTGTAACTCACGAGGCTATTAAAGTTCTTGCTGCCGCAAATTGTAGTGTGTGCTGGGTTGGTGAAGACTCGTTACTGTTTTATGCAGTGGGCAATTCACCAACCGCAAATACTCGAAATTTACGACGACAGATGCAGATTTCGTGCGATCCTGAAAAATCGCTTGCGGTCGCAAGACGTATGTATGAGCGACGTTTCCCGGATGAAAATTTGAAAGGCAAGCCTTTAAAAGAAATGATGGGGATGGAAGGATATCGTGTTCGAGCGTTATATGAGAAAAAAGCAAACGAATATGGAGTAGGGTGGCGAGGTCGTTCTTTTACACCTGGAAAGATGGAATTGAGCGATGTCACTAATCAGGTGTTGACCGCTTCAAATGCGGCCTTGTATGGCATTCTATGTTCTTGCATATATTCTATGGGGTATTCGCCGCATATTGGATTTATTCATTCTGGATCGCCATTGCCATTTGTCTATGATATGGCAGATTTGTACAAAGAAGAATTGTGTATTGATTTGGCATTCAAAATGACATTGGATTTGGCGGGAGAGTACAATAAACATCGGGTGTCAGCTGAATTCCGGAAGCGGGTTCTTGATTATAAATTGTTAGAACGTATAGGTCCAGATATTGAGGAGATGCTAGGTAAGTAAATGGTTGTTGTTATCGCAAATGATTTGCCCCCGGCTGTTCGGGGAAGAATGAAGTTATGGTTCGTAGAACCAAGAGCGAACATATTTGTGTCTGGAATTAAGGACTCTGTTGCAAATGATGTCGTCCAATATTTATTGAAGTCATGCCCTGCTCAATCAGGGCTTTTAATTTTTCAGCGGATAAATAAGGCTCCCGGATTTAAAATTTGGGGGCAGGGAGACCCGAATAAGAAAATAGATGAAATTTCGGGATATCAGCTAATTATTGAAAAAATCCTAAATCAGTAAAACACTATATTTTGTGTATCATCAAGTTCGCGATCACAAAATCTTGGTGTTTTCTCCGCGCAAGCGGAGGTGTTTCCATTTGCATCGCTATATGCAGTTCTAGAATGATGTTTTCTCCGCGCAAGCGGAGGTGTTTCTCCTTGGCCCATTCGGAGATTTCATCGCAAAGTGTTTTCTCCGCGCAAGCGGAGGTGTTTCTGCAGATTTTTGAGGCATTCATTGAGCGTGGGCGTTTTCTCCGCGCAAGCGGAGGTGTTTCTATCTGTAGATTTGAAGTGCAATTCCATCATAGGTTTTCTCCGCGCAAGCGGAGGTGTTTCCAATGTCCTCGGAAACATCGAGGACATCAAGAAGTTTTCTCCGCGCAAGCGGAGGTGTTTCTCCAAACACAAACGGAGCGCCGCAAAATCGGCGGTTTTCTCCGCGCAAGCGGAGGTGTTTCTGGCCATGCCCTTCTCTAGCGTGGCCGCATAATGTTTTCTCCGCGCAAGCGGAGGTGTTTCTACAGCAAAAAAAGAGCCGAAGCAGGAAGAAAAGTTTTCTCCGCGCAAGCGGAGGTGTTTCTATGCCGTCATAGTACCGTTTGTAAGTAGTCGGGTTTTCTCCGCGCAAGCGGAGGTGTTTCCCATCTGCGACAGCGCGGTTATCAGGTCGGATTGTTTTCTCCGCGCAAGCGGAGGTGTTTCCACGGGACACGTGTTCGAGTACTCCGGCAATGTGTTTTCTCCGCGCAAGCGGAGGTGTTTCTGCCGCTGGAACATCAAGGTCTTTTCGTCACGGGTTTTCTCCGCGCAAGCGGAGGTGTTTCCAAGTTGCTTTTTGATTATGATTACTTTGTCTGGTTTTCTCCGCGCAAGCGGAGGTGTTTCCCCAAAAGTCTGATCTAACGGCTTTGTTACTTTGTTTTCTCCGCGCAAGCGGAGGTGTTTCTGACGAACACGGGTTTTTGATTACTTTGTGTGCGTTTTCTCCGCGCAAGCGGAGGTGTTTCTCAGGCTCGACGAAGTCGAGGATGGCGTAAGACGTTTTCTCCGCGCAAGCGGAGGTGTTTCTTATTCCGCGCAACCTCATCGAAGGCGCCAACAGTTTTCTCCGCGCAAGCGGAGGTGTTTCCCATCAGCACTGGATAGAAAAGGACTGCGAAGGGTTTTCTCCGCGCAAGCGGAGGTGTTTCCATGCAGCAATTCATGATTGGTCCGATGTGCGTGTTTTCTCCGCGCAAGCGGAGGTGTTTCCAATGTAACAGACTTTGCTCCTTTAGGATGTTCGTTTTCTCCGCGCAAGCGGAGGTGTTTCTCTCGATGAAAAAGAAAAGTTTCGTCTCGGACGGTTTTCTCCGCGCAAGCGGAGGTGTTTCTACTCTCGTAAAAAGAGTCAAAACCCTGGTGCGGTTTTCTCCGCGCAAGCGGAGGTGTTTCTGGCGAAGCCGGGGCAACCTTCGGGGAGCAGGGGTTTTCTCCGCGCAAGCGGAGGTGTTTCCATCGGGACATAATGAGTCCACTTGTCAATGGCGTTTTCTCCGCGCAAGCGGAGGTGTTTCTTACCAGCACGAGCTTAACCGTACGGCTACGCCGTTTTCTCCGCGCAAGCGGAGGTGTTTCTCCGAACAGAGTCCCTAAGCCGAATACAACTGTGTTTTCTCCGCGCAAGCGGAGGTGTTTCTCCAAAAAAAACTCTTGACAAGAGTATAAAAAAGTTTTCTCCGCGCAAGCGGAGGTGTTTCTTCTTCGTCAAGCATCGTCTGACCTCCACTATTGTTTTCTCCGCGCAAGCGGAGGTGTTTCTTGACCGAAAATGCGGAAGGTGTTTTCGCCGCCGTTTTCTCCGCGCAAGCGGAGGTGTTTCTTCCTCGACCGCGTCGGGTTAGCTTACGACCTGGTTTTCTCCGCGCAAGCGGAGGTGTTTCTACCCGATGCAGACTTCGTAATCGACGACCATGAGTTTTCTCCGCGCAAGCGGAGGTGTTTCCTTTCCCTCATATTTCGATATTTTAAATTTTTGGTTTTCTCCGCGCAAGCGGAGGTGTTTCCAATATATCATTGTGACCGCCTTTAGTTTGTTTGTTTTCTCCGCGCAAGCGGAGGTGTTTCTCCGTTCAGCAGCCAAAGGCGGCTGCAAAGCAAGTTTTCTCCGCGCAAGCGGAGGTGTTTCCTGGGACAATGGTTTTTGCTTTCCCAAGGACATGTTTTCTCCGCGCAAGCGGAGGTGTTTCTCACACCGTAAGCGACCACAATGACCGCCCCGGGTTTTCTCCGCGCAAGCGGAGGTGTTTCTGCGGATTATGCATACACGCTCATATATGCAAAGTTTTCTCCGCGCAAGCGGAGGTGTTTCTGACCGAACACGAAAAGAACCTCATTATCTGCGGTTTTCTCCGCGCAAGCGGAGGTGTTTCCGCACATTCGTGAGGTACGAAGTGAGGTAGCACGTTTTCTCCGCGCAAGCGGAGGTGTTTCTAGCGCTATTTGTTTTCTTCCGTTCGAGGGTGTGTTTTCTCCGCGCAAGCGGAGGTGTTTCTTGTTTAGATTGGAATTGTCCATTCAGGAATTTGTTTTCTCCGCGCAAGCGGAGGTGTTTCTACATGGATTCCGGCATTTTGACCGTTTCCATCGTTTTCTCCGCGCAAGCGGAGGTGTTTCTATCGTCGACGCTGGTGTGCGCCCTGAAGAGGTGTTTTCTCCGCGCAAGCGGAGGTGTTTCCACGATCCTGCTCGACGAGGTGGCCCTCGCTCCGTTTTCTCCGCGCAAGCGGAGGTGTTTCTTTAAATCAATGTAAAATGTTTAAAACTCAATAGTTTTCTCCGCGCAAGCGGAGGTGTTTCTACGGAAAGCGGCACCGACTGCGAGGTGCCCGTGTTTTCTCCGCGCAAGCGGAGGTGTTTCCAAGCTGCACATTCGCGCGTTGGTTCGTAAGATGTTTTCTCCGCGCAAGCGGAGGTGTTTCTGGTAGAGTATATGATAGAATCAAAATCAGCGAGTTTTCTCCGCGCAAGCGGAGGTGTTTCTGACATTAGCTCTCAGACTGCGGTTGCCTCGTTGTTTTCTCCGCGCAAGCGGAGGTGTTTCTCGACGACCATGAGGACGGTTGTGTTCGGCTTCGTTTTCTCCGCGCAAGCGGAGGTGTTTCTAAACAGGGTACTTTGACTGATGCGCAGGCAAAGTTTTCTCCGCGCAAGCGAAGGTGTTTCTCTCAACATTCTCCGCCATCCCGGCGGAACCCTGTTTTCTCCGCGCAAGCGGAGGTGTTTCTTTGTTCATTCACACGTTGTTCGAGTTCATAAAGTTTTCTCCGCGCAAGCGGAGGTGTTTCCTTATTAAGCTTGTCATTGCTCGTGGACACCAGGTTTTCTCCGCGCAAGCGGAGGTGTTTCCTCTTGTATTGAGTCGAGGAGCAATCCATACGGGTTTTCTCCGCGCAAGCGGAGGTGTTTCTTGGTAAGGAGTCCTTCAAGCATATTTAGTTTGGTTTTCTCCGCGCAAGCGGAGGTGTTTCCAACATAAAAGCCAATCTCGTCCACCTTGTACTGTTTTCTCCGCGCAAGCGGAGGTGTTTCCAAAAGCGGATCTAGCCGCAATGGAAAAGCGAAGTTTTCTCCGCGCAAGCGGAGGTGTTTCTATGGGGATAAGCATCATTGCAAATGACGATCCGTTTTCTCCGCGCAAGCGGAGGTGTTTCTATTTTCTTTTTCTGCTGCTTTACCGGCTTGCGGTTTTCTCCGCGCAAGCGGAGGTGTTTCCTCGATTTTTGGCCGCCTGTATTTTTGTGGACAGTTTTCTCCGCGCAAGCGGAGGTGTTTCTTGGATTTGCTCAGCCCATTTAGGCTATTCGTCGTTTTCTCCGCGCAAGCGGAGGTGTTTCTCGGCTACAGACTGCGTTTCTGTGCAATCTACGGTTTTCTCCGCGCAAGCGGAGGTGTTTCTGCCTTGACGGCGACCGTGGGCGCGACGACATCGTTTTCTCCGCGCAAGCGGAGGTGTTTCCATGGGACGCGAAAACCGCGGTGTAGAAGGTACGTTTTCTCCGCGCAAGCGGAGGTGTTTCCTGGACCTCAGAGACGGCTAAAGTCGCATCGCAGTTTTCTCCGCGCAAGCGGAGGTGTTTCCGGGTCGTCTTCGCCGTTCGGCTTGTCCTTCGGGTTTTCTCCGCGCAAGCGGAGGTGTTTCTGAAGACGAAATCGAATCGATCATGTCGGAGGAGTTTTCTCCGCGCAAGCGGAGGTGTTTCTCGCCGCCGCCGAATCCAAGCGCCGCAAGGACAGTTTTCTCCGCGCAAGCGGAGGTGTTTCTATGGCTGGAAGCCTTGATTTTATTGGGTTTGCGTTTTCTCCGCGCAAGCGGAGGTGTTTCCCCTTAAAGACACACTCAGCCTTAAGGGGCAAGGTTTTCTCCGCGCAAGCGGAGGTGTTTCCGAGTACACATCATCTCTCTCCAGCCAAAAAGCGTTTTCTCCGCGCAAGCGGAGGTGTTTCTACCTTGGGTCCGTTCGGGTTGTTCATAAGGTAGTTTTCTCCGCGCAAGCGGAGGTGTTTCCGTATCCACTTTCAGGAAGGACCCATCAAGGAAGTTTTCTCCGCGCAAGCGGAGGTGTTTCCGGCGTCATTTGGCTGCCTCCAGCTTGAGTCTGGTTTTCTCCGCGCAAGCGGAGGTGTTTCTCCGCAACCCTTGTCGCAAGCGCGTCCGCCGTAGTTTTCTCCGCGCAAGCGGAGGTGTTTCCAAAGCATGACCTTCTTACGACGAAGTACACGAGTTTTCTCCGCGCAAGCGGAGGTGTTTCCAACGGCTCGAAAATCTATGTGCTCTCCAGCAAGTTTTCTCCGCGCAAGCGGAGGTGTTTCTCCTTATCAATTCGATAAGTTCTGAATTGCTAAGTTTTCTCCGCGCAAGCGGAGGTGTTTCTGTCCTACCTTTACCACCAGCCAAGTATTGCTTGTTTTCTCCGCGCAAGCGGAGGTGTTTCCACGGTATTGACATTGCCCCTGTTACGGTCGATGTTTTCTCCGCGCAAGCGGAGGTGTTTCCTTGAACCATTCCTGTTTACGGTCCTTGATGGCGTTTTCTCCGCGCAAGCGGAGGTGTTTCCAAGCCAACTGAAAGGAGATGATAAGATGGCTTGTTTTCTCCGCGCAAGCGGAGGTGTTTCCGCTCTTTACCTTCGGAGTTATCGTAGCTATCTGTTTTCTCCGCGCAAGCGGAGGTGTTTCTACGGTCAAACTGTCCAAGCCAAGGGAAACGCCGTTTTCTCCGCGCAAGCGGAGGTGTTTCTAGCAGAAATGAATTGCCGAAATAAAGCAAAGGGTTTTCTCCGCGCAAGCGGAGGTGTTTCTTCCTTGTACTTGTTTTCGGCGGCATCGAGGCGGTTTTCTCCGCGCAAGCGGAGGTGTTTCTAATGGTGATTTTAATCGTCATAGCAAGCGATCGTTTTCTCCGCGCAAGCGGAGGTGTTTCCAGACAACTTGCCGAAGAAGCAGCCCAGGCCAAGTTTTCTCCGCGCAAGCGGAGGTGTTTCCGGAGCCACTGCGACGAGTTGAGCAGACAGGTCGTTTTCTCCGCGCAAGCGGAGGTGTTTCTCCAAGATTCTTTACTCACTTCGCCTCCTTTGCGTTTTCTCCGCGCAAGCGGAGGTGTTTCCCAACTCGGTTACATTGGGGTTATGCGCTACAAGTTTTCTCCGCGCAAGCGGAGGTGTTTCCATCTTTAGCTTCGTTCAATTCATGAAGACGCAGTTTTCTCCGCGCAAGCGGAGGTGTTTCCCCTACCTTTCCGCTGCACTCTTGTAGCGGTATGTTTTCTCCGCGCAAGCGGAGGTGTTTCTCGCCTTGTCGGCTTCGGACTTGAGATAGACCAGTTTTCTCCGCGCAAGCGGAGGTGTTTCCAGCATAAGTTTTTCTACATGACATCTTATGCGGTTTTCTCCGCGCAAGCGGAGGTGTTTCCGCCCTCGACTGCGAAACGCTCAAGATTTTGGCGTTTTCTCCGCGCAAGCGGAGGTGTTTCTCTCGGTGATTTGCGCGGTGCCTTGGCTGGTATGTTTTCTCCGCGCAAGCGGAGGTGTTTCCAAGCAAGAAAGCCTGTGGAAAGATGCAATCCGGTTTTCTCCGCGCAAGCGGAGGTGTTTCTTTCTGTTCATCCGTAAGCTCGTCCAAAAAGGAGTTTTCTCCGCGCAAGCGGAGGTGTTTCTCGAGGCGGCTTTGACGCCTGGAAAGAAAAATGGTTTTCTCCGCGCAAGCGGAGGTGTTTCCAAACAACAATCAACAAAAGGATAAGCTATGAAGTTTTCTCCGCGCAAGCGGAGGTGTTTCCAAATGATACGACATTCACCGAGCGGTCTATAAGTTTTCTCCGCGCAAGCGGAGGTGTTTCTTTGTCCTTAACAAGACTTTTAGGAATATGGGGGTTTTCTCCGCGCAAGCGGAGGTGTTTCCGGTGCTTTGGATGCTTCTTTTGGTTATGTTCCGTTTTCTCCGCGCAAGCGGAGGTGTTTCTAACTAACGTCTATCGCGAAAGACGGTCGCAACGTTTTCTCCGCGCAAGCGGAGGTGTTTCTCTTTGGGCGGTGGTTTCGATGATGAAGCGGCCGTTTT